>LSPZ01000016.1_pt1 | contig 55435 bp, 55 predicted proteins | sample 651281 | NCBI WGS metagenome assembly LSPZ01 (sample SAMN04438313, study PRJNA306036) | termite gut metagenome | isolation source: viral DNA filtered from gut of termites from termite colony 2 | host: Coptotermes formosanus | place: USA: New Orleans, Hayne Blvd. | collected 2013-06-18
ATTGAGAAGACCGCCACCTGATCACGTCCTTCTGTTGTGTCTCTATCAACTTCCATCATTCGTCTTCGCTCCTTGCATAAATGTCCGTGCGCTGATCGGTAGCACCTCTTGTGTAGTTAAGATACGTCGTAAAACTCAAACTCTGCAATCTCTGCTGCACGTTCCTGCCACGACTCACACCAGTCATGCCTGTCGCATAAATGGCACCAGTCATACGGAGCATCTTCAAACTCCTTATCACAGTCGCATATCGGACAAAGCCCTTTCTCGATATACTTGTCTGCTCCGTCGCAGAAGTATTGCATTATCTCACAGCCGCAGGACGGACAAATAATATCGCCCTCGTTGTCTTCGTATGCCTTATCATACTGCGACAGGATGGTCTGCCGCAGCGGATTGTCCGTAACAATCGTACTCATCGTAATGGAATGGTCTCTGTGACCACCGTGTAGGTGTGCCACCGGAAACAAACTGCATCCGGCACTATCTTGTACTTCCCGATCCGTTCAACCGGTGTGTATAGGGTTGTGTTTGCGTCCAACTTCTTCTTCGGAAGTTTCTGCAAAAACAAACCAATGTCATTAAGGAAGTCCGTGATCTGCGGATAGTTCTCCGGCATATCACATTCCTCCATGAACGTCTTGCGGTCGGGCGGAATATCGTTCTTGTGATTAACAAGATGACACCGTACCTCCCACGCCAGCCACTTGAACTGGTCTCTGTTCAGCATCGTGCCTAGAATACACTGTTCCTTCGAGATATACAAATCCGAGATGAACAGGTCAGACAACTGATCTGCATAGTCTCCTTCGCCTCCGCACCAGTACATCCCTAACTGATAGTAGGGAAGATATTGAAAGCGGTTTGCCTGTTTCGTTACTTTCTTTATCTTTGGCATAATTGTTATCCTTTCTATCGTTTTTTGGCTACCTCTATGTTGCGGTTATCATCTCGGGTACTTTTACACCAGCCGCATAACCCTTCTTTGAGCAGGAACGGATGCAATCCGCTTGTCGGCTTGGCACAATCTTCGCAGTAGCAATCTTCACAATTCTCGCAGAAAATCGCTTCCTCTTTGGTCAGGGACTTGCCGCACTCATAACATTCACAGTTATTCCTCATGATGCTGTTCCCCTCTTTTTCGTTTGAGTTTGTAGTGTCTTTTTACATACAGATTGTATTCTGCCGGGTCTTCAAACAGATAGGCGAAGTTCCCTTCACGGGGACTCCGCACCATCACTGCGCTAGGGTGCTGCATTGAGAAGACCGCCACCTGATCACGTCCTTCTGTTGTGTCTCTATCAACTTCCATCATTCGTCTTCGCTCCTTGCATAAATGTCCGTGCGCTGATCGGTAGCACCTCTTGTGTAGTTAAGATACGTAAGATACGATTGTATCTCCTCCGGCGTGTAGTCATCTTGCAGTTCTTGCAGGCATTCATCACACACTACGTTTTCCAACTCACCTTCTTCGAGGAACACCCCGCATCGCTCACATTCGATATATCTACCACTCTCGCATTCGTTGTCCGGGTTATCGTTCCATACACGGTAATCGCTTTTATCGCCGTAAAAATACCAGCCGTACATATCCTTCCTCTTTGTTTCGGAAGGACAACACACTCCGGCGAAGTGTTCAAGCGTCTTCGATGCATCTTCAATGGCACGGGCAACAAACCCGATGACCAGTGTTTCGTGCGTTGTGTGTTCATTAAAGTAGCCCGTACCGAAATTGATACCGGCTATTCCTATTGCTGCGGAAACCACAGAGATAGAAGAATAAGTTCCGTTCTCTTTGGCTCTGCCGATCGATGATAAGAACTCATCGACTTTCTTGTTGTCATAACCATACGTAACATAGCCGTACCCTTTTCTGTCCATCGACAGCAGCAGGTCATAATGACACTGATGCGTTGAGACAAACTCGTGCGTACCGCTATCGCCACGCTCTTCGTTGTGAGAAATCAATACAGGCAAGCCAAACCGATGATGCAGAACTTCGGCAATATAACACCCCGCCCTATCATCGGCTCCGATACCAGCGTCCGGGTTCACCGAACATATAACACCGTGCGCTTCCATCGGTTTAATCAAAGTGTCTGCCCATACTGTATCATCATGAACGATGAGCAGTATATCTTTACACTTTGACATCGGCTTTGCCGGTATAAAGGCATACTCGCCTTTTACCTCTTCATACGAAGATGACCCGGCAATCATTGCAGGAACATCTTCTTGTTTTGCGGTCAGATATTCTAGGAGACGCTGCTTCATACGTCATCATCCTCATACAAATAAGGATACATTTTCCGTTCCCATTCGCTTGGGGACGGCGGGAACAATTTGTCCCGCATCTTTTTCAGGTCACGGCAAATCTGGGGAGACACTTGCCCGCACATCCGTACAAAGAGAAGGACTGCGAACAGCATCAATGCCAAATATGCGGCAATTATCAGCACACTGCCGATGATTTCGATGGTCAATAACATGGTAATTCCTTTTGGTTAGGGTTTTGTTTCGTCATTTAGACATTACGCTTTCGCATAATGTTTTCTCTGTTGTTTGTGCGGACTCTTCTTCCTCCCGCTTTTCTTCTTCACAAGCCTCGCAGCACATCACGCCCTCTGCGGGACGGCACCAATCGCCGCACTCTTCACATCTCATCCAGCCGTCTTTCTCGGCGCAGTCCTCGCAACAATAATGATTGTCGCCGTCCTCTCCGACCTCAATGCCTTCGTTTTCGTAGAAGTACCACTCATCACAGTAGTCGCAGGTCAAATAACCCGCTGCCTCTGCACAATCAGGACAGCAATAGTTTGCCTCATCAACACTGATAAAATCTTGTTCATCACAATCGTCACCGCAGTTGTCGCAGACAATCGCCGGGTCAAAGTCGGTCTCTTTCAGATCAAAGCCAACCGTCAATCGGCTATTCTTATAACCTGCAAAGGTATCCATATACGGATGACGGTCAGCATCACAGTAAAAAGACATACGCTCGGCAATCTTCAATCCTTCCCCCTCGAAAGAGTCGGACTGTTTGCACTCGCCTATACGCACCGCTGCGTTTGGATACAATTCACGCAACTTTCGCAGTAATGTCTGTGTGAAGTAAGTCGCACCGTAACGCCGGTCAATCACCGTGTCTCCGTGCTGTTCCCAGATCAGACAGCGGGCAACCGTGTCTCCGCCAAGCGTGCAAAGCCGTGCCATAGACACACCTTCAATCTCGGTGTAGTACATTGCACACTCTTCGTGATACTGCGACATACAAGAATGAATATCCCTGTACGCAATATCGAAGTCATCAAACTCATCACCGATACGCAGTTCTGTCGCTTCAACATCAATGCTTTGCGACACGCGATCGATAACCTGCTGCATAATGCTTTCCGGCACGTCAAAGTACATCTCCCCGACAGAGTACCGGACAAACCGTCCGATAGAAGTCCTGAACTGTTTGTTGCGTAAGATGTCCCTGTAATGGACACTCCTGTCATCATCGATATACAGCAACTCACGGTCATAGACAGGCAGGACATAATCACCAAAAGTATTGGTATTGCAGTGAGCCGCTGCTGCCTGATAAGACAGTATCACAAGCGGCTGTACCTGCTTGTCTGCGGTAATCTCTCCTGTACCGCCGCTAAATCTCCATTCATCGTATTTCGCACTTTCCTTGATGATATTGTTCTGCTCATCAACAAGGCATTGCGTCACTCGCACAATAAATTTGTAAGTCGGGAACGCTGTACTGAACGCCTCCATATCTGCGTAGGCGTTATCCCATTTACCGATAGTGAAACGGCCGTAGATACAGCCTTCCGATACCATACCAGTGTTGTATGCATCCTGTCTTGTCATGGCGAATCTGTGTTCCGGGTCAAACCGTTCAGTAAACGAGACACCGTCAGAGAACACATGCAGAAATGCTGCTGCCGGATCGTTCCCTTCGGGAAAAATGATCGTCAGCGCATACCTCGTGGCTTCTTGAAGTTTCATACTATTGCTTCCTCCAAAACAAGTTGTTTGGTCTCTTGTTTTTTGATACAGTCCTCACAGCAGAGAAGGTTTTCCGGGATTTCTATGCGGCATACAACGCACCGAATTACGGCATCGCTGACTTCAAACCATTCGCCGCACTCACGGCATTTGTAGAACCCTTCTGCATTAGCACACTCCTCGTTGCAGAAGCGGTCATTGCAAACCGTGTCCTCTTCCGGTACCCAGTCGCCGCAGTTGCGGCAGCGTATCCACCCGCGCCGGTTTGCGCAGTATTCGCTGCAGAAGTACCCTTCACCGGATACAAAGACACATTCGCCCTCCGTATCCACCGGCTCGCCACATTCAAGGCAGCGGGGACGAGGGTCAAAGCCGTTTTGGCTTTTCAGATCAAAGCCGACATACAGATACTCCCCGTTATAACCCGCAAACGTATCAAGATACGGATGAAGGGTTTTATGACCAATACGGAACCTCATTTTTCTGGCAATGAGGAGACCGCCGGGTTCAAAATGATCAGACGCTTTACAACTATCGATACGGACAGCAACCGATTTGTTCTTGTAATGCTTGCGGAGTTTCCCCAGCAAAACATGACAGTAATTGTCATCACCATACCGGCGGTCAATCACAACCTTATCGTCCTGTTCCCATATCAGACACCGGGCAACAATCAAGCCGTCCGGGTCTGTTAAGTACGCAATCGAGACACCCCTAATTCCGCTGTAATAGTCCGCTACCTCTTCGGCAAACGAAGACATACACGAGTCACAGTCCGGTGAGTTGTACGCCGCGTAAAAAGCATCAACATCATCGCCGATATGCAAATCAGTCGCTTCGACATGAATATCCGTAATGACCCTACTGATGATTTCCTGCATCAGTGTCTCATCTACATTCATGTAGGCAGCATTAATCGCTTGCCGGACAAAGCGTCCGACCTTCATCGAGCGTTGCGCATTTTTACGTTTTGTGTCGGTGTAATGCACACTGCCCTTCTCATCGATATATTGCAGATAGCACCCGTTATGCACAGGCACACGCAGGATACCAATGTCCTGAAAATCAATATCATTCCGCACATGACGGGTCATGTCCTCCATCATTGATGACCGTCCCGTTTCAAAAACAAATCGTGCCTCTGCAAGTTCACGGCTTGTTTGCAGGATGTTGCCGTCCTGTATAAAGTACCGTTGCAGCAGAACATCCACCTTGCCCTCATCAGAGATATTTCGGATTGTTAGTCCAAATTGTCTGTCCTTGTACCTCTTGCTTAAATCACAGATACACTCGACAGCGTTATCCCAGACAACCGGCTTGGTCTCGACAAAGCGGCTTATCAACTCGTTAAAGGTTGGATCATAGCCGCTGTAATCAAACGTATCACGATACGTTTGACCGTTTAACAACACTTCGTTATCCCGTATGATGTCGTAGTCCGCCATGTGAAGGCGCACGCACACCTTTGTATTGTTTTCCATGTTTCACCTCTTGTATTAGACGATAGAGATAGAGAGATCATCAGCCGTAATCGGAGACGTTCTGTTTTCGATCAGGTCTGCACATTCAGCGCAGATTAACTGCCCGCTCACCATGCGTCCGAGTTCCGAAACGAAGTATGTATGGCACTCATCACAAACCGACCAGCAGTTATCACAGTACCAGTTATGGTCTATCCATACGCCGTCCGCTTCACGCCCTTCGGTGTCGCAGTAATGACAAGTGCGTACCGGAGAGTCGATACAGCGGTTTGTCCGGCTGTTGTTAAGTACCTTGCCTGTCTCGACATCGTACGCCTTACTGCCGATAATCACCGTGCTATAAGAGCGTTCCTGGAATCGTGAGAGACAGCAATCGTCCGTTTCTTTTTCATAATCGGGGTAGTGGAGTGCTGCCCCGTCCGTAACGGTATTGTCACGGATCGTTTCGTTATCGTGTGTTGTGTGCCACAAGTTAGGCACATCCTCGCACTCCGCAATAATCGCTTGCACCAGCGCACGCAAAGTGCCGTATGCAGGGTTCTCTTTGGCATGGTCAGGGTACATACGCCCCTGTAAGAGCGTTCCGTCCTTGTAGTGGAACATCTGCCGCATCACCTTGCGGCGGTCTTATTGGGGCAGGGCAGCGGTCTCTTCATCCACGCAGTACAGTACCATTGATACTGCATCGTTCATGTAAGACAGACACCCGCCGTCAAACGCACCGTTTCCAAGCAACTGGCAGGTGTCCCACGAGTTGCCTCTGGACATTGCCAAGTAATCAAGCGGGTGAACCGACAGGAACACCGTGCCTTCGACTTTGATCGGCGACAACGCATCGGCTAACCGTGCAAACCACTTATTGTACTGGGGGTTAGCGGTCAAGCCCAATGCCTTACAAGCACTGTTAAATGCCCGTGATATTTTTTTCCCGACAACAGCATCGATGCCGTGATGCTTCAATGCCTTGCAGTCATCTTCGGTCAGAAATCCCGTCTTCGTGTAGTAAATGACGGGAGACCAAATATCCTGAAACCCCCAACCTTGATCGGCGGGAAGCGTATCGATATAGTGGAGCATCTCTGCGGCTGCGACCGTGTCTAACTTACGCAGCCAGTTATGTTTCGTAACGATGGCAAGGTCAGTCGAAGACCAACGGGGGTGTTTGGACAACAGAGACATAATGCCGCTCTTGTTTGTTTCCCACTGTTCATAGTTGCTGATGATTGCCTTGCGGAGCGGGTTATATTCTGCCTGCTCCAATGCCTTTTCAATATCGTCTAACAGGGCATCCTTTGTCGGGATACCCTTCTGATTGTTTGTATTCGGTTGCATAGATCCCTTACAGGGCGCAAAAGACAAGAGCAATGGGTAAACGCCTATTGCTCTTGTCTTGCGCGTGTGTTATGTTATCCGGCAGTATCCGGTTTCTTTGCAAGGACACAGAAGCGTCGTCCTTGCGTTGTCTTTTTGTATTTATCAAGCACATTGCTGCTGATAGCCAAATCGCTAATCATCGTTTTATAATCAAAAGTGCTTGTTTCGAATCCCTTATAGGAGATCAATTTCTGATCGTTGTCATCGAGCAATAACTCGCTGTCGCCGAGTTTATCCAGAATACGAACCTTTTTCAGTTCAAATTCTTTTTCGGCTTCTTTCAGTTTTTCCTGTGCTTCTCTTAAGTCATTCACTTCAGCGATAATCGACGCGTCGGCATAGACCGCTTTGTCTTTGATACGGCTGCGCTCTTTGAAATAACGGATCGTATCATTGTCCGGTGCCGTAATCGGCGGCGGAACTTGCGGGATCACATGCTCATTCCAAAACGCAACGGCTAAATGCACCATATTCTCAAAAAGCTCCTGATTATGGTGTATCGCATATTCTTTGTAGCCTCTGAATTTCCGGCTGCCCGCATGAACAAACATGACAGCAATATGCCATATCGGAACGTTCATTAGTCCGCAATACCATGCCGACTGACAAGCGTATTCCGGTGGTATCTTGTCCGTTTGCTCATCGCCCCATTCATCGAAACTGCTGGCGGTCTTAATTTCAAGACCGGCGACAAGTGCCGACGACTGTCTTAACACACGGTCAGGACTGCCAATCAGGTACTCGTACTGCGGATGCACGACAGGGGGGTGTTCTTCAACCACAAACTCCTCGTGATTGGATTCGAAGAGCGATGCAACCACGGGTTCAAGTCTTCGCCCGCGCGTCAACACCTCGTTATCTTGCTGCGGAGGCAACTGACCGGTAAGGTGCAGGTACAGCGAATATGGACTCTGCCAGCGGGAGAGTCCAATCAAAGCGGCAATATTACTACCGCCAATGACTCTCATATCGGATCGGTTCGTTTCTGACATTAGAACTATTAGTTAGGCGACAGTTACTTGAAAAATTCCGGCAATTCTTCGTCGCTCATTTCGGTGCCGGACGGCGTTTCGACTTCAGGAACCGGGGGTGGGGTTTCTGGATTCTTATTCGCCAATAACTTCTTCACGGTACTATCAATTTTGGACATCACGGTTGATGTGCCGTTCTCCGGGACTGGCATAAATTCTGCATCGATGATTTCACTGCCGTCTTTTTCGAGTGCCTCGGCCACTTCAATCGAATAATTGATCGGCAGCATCTTGCACAAACGCCGTATGGCGTACTTACGGCTCATTTCGGTCGAATAGTCCCGCCAGGCAGGACTTTCTTTGCCGTGATTCTTGACTGTTAACCGCTTACGAAGCCGGTCGATTTCCTCACGCGACACCACAGTAAACTCGAAGTGATCGCTGTTCTTGTATTTCGCTAGCGCATAGACCATCGTCCAGGAATCGTCTGTCCCCTGAAACTTCAAGACGTGCTTGAATACAGGAGTCAGCCCCTGTTCAACATAGAACTCATCACCCGGTCTGACAAGGTCCGAAATGACAAATTCAATATCGCCGCTTTTCTTGACCATATCCACAATGGCAAGATAACTCAGTTGTAATGTCGCTGAACGACCGTACGGAATGAGATAGGCACGTCCCGGAAGAGCAGGGTCAATCCCCAATCGCGCACATTCCATTATGCATTGCAGCAGGGAGATATGCGTGCAGTAGGGGATCATCGAATCTTTACCTTCTTTATCTTTCCGCATCATCACCATGCAGAACGACTTGATGAGACGTTCAACGGTAGGGAGTCCGCCTTCGGCGACTTTCGCAATTTCATTTTTCTGGCTGAGAAAGAAATCTCTGATGTTCTTGACTTGATCGGCTACGGAGACATAGCCGCCTGTTTGTTTCTGATCTTCTGACATTGGTTTTTGCTTTCTTTGGTTAAAGTTCATTGTATCAGGCAGACAAAAATTCTATTCGATTTCTTCGTCCGCATGGGTTAATGTTCCGCTGTCAATGGCACAGACAATCTGAAACCATTGAACGAAATTGCTTGGCTGTCTGTCCGGATGCTTCAATTGCCACATAGGAATCGTTGCATTCAGGTTCAAGGAATCGTCATCGCGGAAGGACTTCGCCGGTCACCCATTTCTTGAACCGTTTCGCTTCCGGCTTATCAGACCGGAGGATAACGTTGTACAAGCCGGACTCGTTAATGACCGTTATTTCCTGCTTGCCACCAGGGGTCGGAATCTGATTCCGCCCCTTTTCATCCTCGTCTAGCCGTTCTGCGACTTTGTGCGGACTGCCAAGCCCAAGCACATCGCAAGCGTCTTTCAGCACCCACCATGGGCTGCCGTCCTTCATAATGACCCTGACGTTGTGTCCGTCAAAGTCAAATACCCGTAAATCGCCAACCGTCAAAGAGAGGTCGGCTTTCGTTTCTGTCTTCAAATTGTTACTCATCGTAATCACCTTTCTATCAAGAGCGTCAACAAAAAAATCCCTCTGCCGCTCGCTCCTGATCGGAAACGGCAAAGGGACAAAACAATGGGTGGATTGACGCAATGCCAATCCCCCGTTAAAATCTTTAATCGTGCTGGAGTGAAACCGCCGGTTTTACTCTCCTCCTTCGAAATCCTCCTCTTCGTCCTCGTCCTCTTCCTCGTCGCTTTCCTCGTCCTCTTCCTCCTCTTCTATGGACGCTAACTCGTCTTCAAGGCGGGGCAGGTAATCGTTCTCTAGGTAGAACAACGTCTCTTCGTCATCTTCGGTGTCTTCTCCGAACTCTTTCAGAAATTGACGGACTTCGGCAACAGGAAAATCTTTCCAAACTTCAATCCATGTCTCTTGTGTTTCACGGTCTCCTTCCGGGTTGTAATTGTAGTCATCCGCCCACATGAATTCGGTATCGCCGCCCCATCCTAAATAACCCGGCTCCAAGACCGGATTATCGAGGTTGCGTTCGAATGCGTATTGTCCGAGGCGGATACTGCTGACATCTTCGTCTTCGTCCAACTCCACCCACCAGTCCCTATCGTGCCACCATATGCAGCAGTCGCCGTCCAATTCTTCAATTAGTTTCTTATTCGCTTTCATGATAATAGTAGGCAAGGAAACCCACGTCTTTAGACGTGGGAGGAATTGCCGTCCTTTCTTGTTAAAGTTGTTAAAATCGTTGTTCTTTTCTGTATGAGTTTTAGTTTCTTATATGAAATCCCAGCGTGAATCTTGTCTCCGCTTAATAGACGAACATCAAAACTACCTTTGGTTCTTCGTCCGAAAACAAAACACTCTATATCGCCGAGTTGCACCTTGTCAAACAACTGAAAACCGCACACAAATTTCGCCGCTTGGTTTGCTTTGCATGTTCCTCCTTTCTGCACTGTTGCCTTGTGCAACATACGGTTCTTGGTGCGGACACACTGTTGCTGGTAGCGGTTTGGTGACGGCATTACATCAGCGTTTCCACTGATGCACCGTGCATCGACAGCATGGGTTTTCTCCAACCCATACTGCTTACGGATTTCTTTGGTGATGTATCCGAATGTTTCTTGAACATTTGGAAACAGTTCACGCAGTCGTTTCAGAAGCGTTGGTCGCATAATGTTCATACCAGTTGCATCACGGAACGACTTACCGCGTTTTTTCTTTAACGAAACATCACCCGCATGTAACGAGGCGTGACATTCTGTACAAAGCGTAGTCAGGTTGTTAGGTGAGTCGCCTCCGGTTGCCCGGCTCTCAATGTGATGAACGTGCAATTTCACGTCTTTTACCTTGCCGCATATCTGGCATTTATGTCCGTCACGATACAGAACATACTCCCGAACATTTGCATGACCAAACTGCTCTCCGTGTTGATACTGCTCATTTGCAACAGTCGGGTTCTTGATTTTTTGAATGTCAAATTGTGCTGTTTCTACCGTAATGGATACAATCGGCAGTATCCGACAAACCTTTCTTATCAACTGAATATGGCTATTGATTTTCTGTTCAAGCGACGGTGCGAGTCGTCCCTTGCGGTTCTTACGGTTGTTAAACCGTACCGGACGGTATCGTGTTTTCCTGTGCCGCCTGTTGTTTCGGAACATTCTCCGTGCGGACAGGTTATCTACCACATCTGTTCTCAAGCAGCACTCTGCCGCATAAACCTCCTTCTGTTCAGTTGTCACTGAAATCCCAACCACTTTAGAACCAGCGTCCACTCCGAGTGAACACCTCTGCGTCACAACGCCGCTTTCGTAGGTCAAACGGATCGTGAATGGTGAAACATTCACCACTACCGCTCGTCCTTGACGCAGCGCACGGCGTACCCAGCCGCACCTTGCGGTAGGCATCAGCGGTTGTCCGGTTTTGTCTAAAACGTAAACAAACATAACTATAAGTCAGTGTTTCTACTGTAAGGTGTCCTTCGACAATGTTATCTCAAGGTTTATTTGCTTTCAGCACTGTTCTCTCCCAAGAGAACTGTTTAACCGAAAACCGCAGGGTTGCACACTAGGACTGAACATGCACAAGTGCCTATTGTTATATTCTTGAGTAACGTAGTTCCGTTTGACCGGAACTGAGTCTAATCTATCTAGGATTCACAGCATCGCTGCCGCAAACCCCGCCCTTTAGGGCTGGGTGATTGATTGTTGTTGTTTTCCTTTCTGTTCACGGAGCATTCGCCGGTCTGGTTTCTTTGGTGATCAAATCCAGAATGTGCTGCGGTATCATTCTGCCGCGACCGCCCTCCGCAGTCACCAAGTTGTGTACGGATACAAAGTTGGCAAGGTGCGCCAGTATCTCCGGCGCAGCAGCAATCAGTTGCAATTGCTCTTTCGTTACCGCAATACCGGATAGTGTCTCTTGGCTACTGTCAACGAGTACATTCCCATTGCTGTCGAGGACATAACCGTAATCCGAGTGTTCCTCGTATGTCCACGGCGCATTATAGAGTTCTTTAATATCAGTCATCGTTGTTCCTTTCTGTTTTATAGCCCCAGTCAATGACAGTTCGGTATGTATGTACTCGGCATAGTCACTATAAATGCCGCCGAAGTCGCAAGCGAATCCTGCGGCAGCACATACGAGTATCCAAATGAGAATCACTACATCTGCGTACCGTAATACACGATACAACACAGTTAACCTGTGGCAATTGTCGGGCATTGCTGTTCCTTTTCTTTCTTGTGCGCCATAACGGCACGTACTATTTGCTTCACATCATCCACCGGGCATGAGCGGCAGTGTGCATTATGGCAGAAATCACAATCTTCTCTTTCGCAATAGTCCTGCATCTTTTGCAGCAGCGCATCGTCCGCATAAACACACGACGGAATACAGTTATGCTGCCAAAGATATTTAACAACATCCGCTATCTGTGGGTCGTGAATTTTCATGATTTTCCTTTCGGCATTTTCTTCTTGACAGTTCTCTTCTTGACGACTTTCTTGACGGTTTTCTTCTTGTCTCTGACTATGCGGTCGGCAATGTTCACTTCCTTTTCGACATCCCAGATTTTCATCACAACACCTTCCCGGAACGGCATCATGATAACACGGTACGCCCCATCACATTGCTCGAATTCAACCGGAACAAGACATCGCTCGCTTTTCTCGCCGTGCGGCACGCTCCAGCGCATCGAATGAAACCCCATCTTCAACAGGGTCAATACCCGGTCGGCACGCAGAGGAACATTCAGTTTCGCACGGGGCTTATACCCGTTTGCGCTACTCCACACACCGACATCCGTCAAATACCGCACATTCGGCTTGTCCGTCGCCGTACTTTCAAAGAACAGTTTGTCCTTGTCTTCTCTGAACCGTATTACACCGTGCGGTACCGACTTCGGCAGCCAATCGCTTTTCGGCACACGAGGTATCTGCTTAATCATCTGTTTTGATGCCTCGTAACCGATAACAAAAGACATTACCGTACTCTTGTCCCTAACTGGTATCACATTCTGCCATTTCGGGTACTGCCCTTGTATTGTACGGGCAACCACTGTATAATTACGCACCCGTATAGCAAGTGCATCGTTTACAAAACCGACACGGCACTCCCCCATTTCCGGCAAGAACTTCAATACCGGACAAATAAACGGATGCTTTGTCTTCTCATCTTTCTCGTTAACATACTCGCACTGCAACTTCTCTGCAAACTCCGCAGGAAGCGCATTACGAACAACCAGCATCCATTGCGTATCCGTTGCCACCAGCGTTCCGCTGGGGTCAATGCAGATACCCGTCAAATGTTTCCGACCGGGTTCCTTGCCGACAAACGTCTGGCAGCGATGCATTGCATCTAAAAACCTCGGCACATGCGTCCAATGCGTCATTTGCGGATACTGGATATACTCTACGTTCTCTGCCGCAATCACTTTCGTCATTGCATTCGACGCAGGGTCACGGCTCGTTGGCCATTCAAGGATACGCCTGTCTTTCCCGGCTTTCGACATCTTTATCGTTACATGACTGCCGTACGGCGGTTCCTCAATGTCAGTGTCGACTAACCAACCGTAAGTCGTTGTAAACGGCTGGTCTCCCTGATCGTTCAGGGCACTCCAGCAGACATCGTAATTCTCCATACGCAGTCCCATAACGCCGTCCCCGAAGAAAACCGGGATATTAAAGTTACCCCGGCTCTTTACCTTACGGACAATGCTATGGAGATGCGTAATGTCTTCAGCATGTACTTTCATAGTTCTTGGATTAGTTTGAGATTTTCTGTGATCAATTCAAGTTTGTTTTCCTCGCGGTCTTCGACACTGCCGAACAGATTGGCAAACACATCAGCGTTATGGTCAAGTACCGCAATGACATTGTCCAAATCAATCGGATTGTCTTTGTCCTGTTTCACCACACGGCTGCCAAACAGATACCAATCCATTAGCCGTGTCCGTGCGTAATAGGTTTTCGACTTATCAAAGCGGTTCTTGTGCCGGCAGTATTGCAAGACACCCTGCACATCGTACGGCAAGAACGGTCGAAACCCCGCACGCGGTCCGTGCGCCAGATACAGGAACGTATTGCATTGCTCTTTGTTCTTCTTGGCAGACGCAATAATATGTTCCCACTCGTCATCATCAATGCAAAACTCCATTACGGCTCTGTCCGCTTCAAAGTTGTACTGCATTGGGCAATCAAAGCCGGCGTGCCTTATCTTTATCGGACTCTTGCGGACTTTCTGCTCCTTGTAAAAGAGTGCAATATATTTCCGCAAGTTGTCTGTCCATTGTTTCGTGTAATCGAACAGAAGTGCGTCTCTGTCGCACCCCACCGTTGCCGGCGGCATATACCGCTTGTGCGGTGACGGCAAGTCCTTCGGGGCTGTCTTCTGCCCCTTGTAAAGAACACTCGGCGTACTCCGCTCGTCATCATATTCCCGTTGGGCTTCCTGCTCTTCGTTGTCGATTAGTTCCGACATCGAATAGATGTCCGGCTGTATCACCGACAGCATATTAGATAATACTTCAAACTTCATTGTTGTTCCTTGTTTGTGGTGCGTTTTGTTCTTTGCTCAGATCAAAGAACATGCTTATCCGCGCGATGTTCTCAGGAAAATCGTGCGAGTTCTTGACGGTATCCTGCAATTCATCAGGATTCTCCGTCAGCATCATCCGGTACGACCGTGCCGATACTTTTTGTATGTCTTTCAATTTGGTGATTTCGCATTGCGGAAATGCTTTCTTGACGCAGCGATAACTCTGCTTACTGATCGAATCCACCGCAAACCGTTTGACACCTGTACCGGCAGCAATGTCATTGCAGAGTTGCCGCAATGCCCGTGCGCCGTATCCCTTGTTCTGATATTTCTTGTCTATGTCGATGTGCTTGATCATCGCATTCTCATAGATCCCGTATGTGATAATCTTGAAGATGATCTTGCCAATCTCTTTGCCGAAACGAACAATCAATGCAATGTGGTCTTCGTCCCGGCGGCAATTCTTCCAGTTGTCCAAGTCCGATAGTCCGAGAGCAATGACCGTTAGTTCCGTTTTCTTTTCGGCTTTCACAAGGTCCTTAATGTATTTCTCTATTTTCTCATCGTAAGACCGCATTGCTTGTAATACGGCCCGGTTGCTTTCACGTTCTTCTTTTTTCATGGGATAGTTCCTTTCCATTTCAGAAGTCGACAAAAAGCGTTTCGCCGATTAACGATTCTTGAAAAAATGTTCAGATTCAATTTTGGCAACTTGAAAGAATCCAGTCTGTTGCCTCCAAATTCTCGACAAGCATCGGACATGGTCTACCGACGCGATTCACAATTTTTCCGTCTTGGATATGCCAATCAATTTCAGTCCGAGGCCAACTCATTCGCCGGACATAATATCCGTCTTTCATCTTTTCTAAAGCCGCTGCAAAATCCAGCGTTTGAATGTCCTCCCAATCCTCTGCAAGGATGTCCACGATACTGGGTATGAACTGCTTGTACTCCGGGTGAAGACGGTTGATTGTCAATTCGCCCTGCTCGGCGTATGCGTACTCGTCGTCCCGCCATGACTTTCTCCGGATGCGGACATTATCTTTCGACAATGCACGCACCGCTTCCAAAAAATTACGTCCCATTGTGCTCCTATGCTCTTGCGAAATCGTTTTCTTCGTTCCAATCGTCTATGTCAAACCTATCCCACTTCTCGGTGCTAGGATTAAAGACAAATCCTTCCTCACCGATGACATTCTGCGGTTCTTTATGCAGAAAGACTACCGGAATATGGTAACATCCGTCTCTGGCTTTGTTTGCATAATCCACTGTCAGGAAAATCCTGTCTGCGTCTGTTTGAAACACCGCAAGAACACTCTGCGGCGACAGAATGTCGTCCCAATGCAGCGGGAACGCCACAACATTTTCAATTTCGGCATCTGCCGATGCGAACACGGCTATCCTATGCTTGAACTGCGTATTTTTTGACATTCCTTGTCCTTTCGTTTTGGTTGTTGTTCTCTTCATATTCTCACCTTCGCAATAGGGTTTCTGTGCCAAGCGAATCCCAAATGTCTGCCGTTGTTTCGTCCAGCGGCAGTTTTGCCTTACGGACATCATCTGCAAGCGCATGATTACCGTATGCGCCGTCAAAACCGCATACCGGACAGAACCTTGTTTCGATATGGTGGATGTGATCACGGTCACATTCGCATGTCCAATATTCGTCCGTCATCCAACTTTGATCTGCACTTTGATATAGCATTGCTGTTCCTTTCTGTGTATCACCTTACTTCCTGACAACGGTATGCGAACCGTCCGGTACATCCGTGATGCGGGTCCAACTCACATCTACCTGCTTGACCTTATCGTACTGTTCCATTAGCCATTCGGCAGAGTGGTCTAATGAGTTTTTCATTTGGTTCGTATCATTTGGGCCGCAGCCGTCAACTGTAAAGCAAAACGCTTTCCCGTCATGGTACCCTTCTGGGTCAATCTGATTGGCGAACATTTCGTACTCTTCGCTTCCGACCGGCACTTGCTCTTCGTTATACCACGACTGTGCCAGTTCGATAGCGTTATACGGGAATGCATCCCCTTCGTAATCACAGGTTATCTTCACTTTGTATCTGTAGTTTGCCATTTTCATCTCCTTCAATAGTGTGCCAGTATTCAAATATTTCGTCAGCAAATTCGTTTACGCACCAAACGCTGGCGATGGCGAGGTTCTTCACCGCACCCACCGGATCGTGTGCTGGGTCGGCGGAAATCACTGCCCGCACAAACGGCAAGTCGGTAATATCGATGTCCTCGAAATACCAATCCGTGACGCAATGTTTTCCGACGCACAAGCATGATGTTTTTATCCTGTTGTCCCGACTGGAATACACCATCCACAAGATCGAGCCGTTGTGTTCCGGGAACCGTTCTCCGCTGTAAGTCATACGGGTTTCTAACCGTAATGTTTCTTCGTTTGTGTTTGACATTGTTCTCTCCTGATTAGTATCCTGATTAGTATACGGAGCAAGAGCCAGCAATTACTTACTGGCTCATGACTCCGCGTTAGTCTAAAATTCTTGGTTTAGGCTGTTAGGATCTCTGTATGTGGAGAACCTTGCATATTCTCTTTCCCAGTGTACTGGGATGTTTTCTATTCTTCCGTTTCGATGTTTTGCGAGGATCAATTCTGCCATGCCTTCGACACCGCATTCTTGTGCCTCTGTTTGTGTCATTCCTGCATCTTCACGGTGTACGAACATAACGATGTCCGAGTCTTGTTCGATGTCTCCGCTTGATCGTAGCGTCGACAGTTTTGGACTTGGGTCTCCTTCTGCCAGTCTGTTTAGCTGTGCGAGACAGACGACAGGTATTTGTAATTCTTTCGCAAGGATTTTCAGTTCTCTTACGGTCTTTCCGATGGATTCGTGCCGCGGTATGTATTCTGTTGACTCTGGCACGATCAGTCCGAGGTAATCAATGAAAATGGCTTTCAGGTCATTATATTTTTTCAATGACCTTGCTTCTCTTGCAATATCTGCAACGGTGCATCGCGTATCGTCATAGATGAACATAGGCGATTCTGAAAACTTTTCTAATGTTTTCAGGAGTTGGTCTTGTTCTTCTTTTCTGTAGTAGTGTCTTCGCAATATTTTCATTGGGATTCCTGTTTCTGCTACGAGCATTCGCGAGACGAGTTCGTATCTACTCATTTCCAGTGAGAAAAACGCGATGGCATTTTTATCGTTCACTGCCATATGTTGTGCAATATTCATTGCGAGTGCTGTCTTTCCCATAGAGGGTCTTGCGGCGATTGTAATCAGTTGTCCCGGACTAAATCCGCCGTAGATTATATCGTCCAAGTGAATGAATCCTGTCGGTACATATTCCTGCTTGTATGTGCCGTTTGCGATAGCGCGTTCTGTCTCGCGCATTTCTTTTACGTACATGAGCGAGATATGCTTCATGGACGCAGTCTCTGTGTTGAGTGATCGTCCGCTTTCTAGTGCGGAGAGTTTCTTGGCACACTTTTCGATCTCTTCTATGACATTCGCCCCGGGCAATGCGGCTTCTTGTGCAACGGTGCTTGTGATGTTGATGAGTTCCCGTGCCAGATAGTTTTCGTGTACGATCTTGGCGTAATGCATCAAGTGTGTCGCAATGGGTTCGATCTCGAATAGTTCTGCGAGACCGGATGTTCCGCCGACGCGTTCGTCGTCGTAATGATTCTTCAACCGTTTCCCAAGCAGCACTATATCACACTTCAGATTGTTTTTGTGCATATCGAGGAGATGTTCGTATATACACTGGTATGCGTCATAGTAAAATTCGTGTGGTCCCTGAATGGTCAGAGACACGTCATCTATGAGTTCAATCTCATCGACGAGACATCTGATAATGGCTTGCTCTGCGGTTTTATCGCGTGGAAGATTTTCGTTGAAACCTTCGTCGTGGCTAACGCTTTGTTGCGAATTTTGTTTCGGAGCGTATTTTCGTTTCGTTTTCTGCATAATGGTGTACCTTTCTTGTGTTAAAATTACCGTAAGTTTTGCTTATACATTCGTTGCATCGCGTACCGTTCTCGGAGAGCGGGGTACTGTGTTTCGTAGTCAATCTTTCGTATGAATTTTTCCAGATATTCTGGAGCTTCCTGTCTAACACGCCGTTCGTAGGCTCTCCGCATCCAGTTGGGTAATCTCCGCAGGACTATGGAGTACGTCGTATCTGCTTCTTCGTTATCGAATCCTTGCGGAGTGAACATGTCTTCCGCGATGAGGAGTTCAATGATTTCGTAGTCACGTATCAGTGCATCCCACTGATTAAGCGTTCGTATGGAATTATTTCCAATTATCAGTTCAGCTGTATGTTTAAGCCGTAAAGCCAGACGCAATTTCTCGCGAAACGGAAATCGGCTGTTTACGTACTCGTCGTAGTTTTTATCGCACAATTTGTCGTACAGACTTGGGCGTGAGTCATTCATGTATTTCATTTTGATTTTCGGCGATCTTGCCGCTCCTTTTTCTTGCTTCTATTTTCTGCGCTAGCTGCAGCAATGCAGGATCCGGTACGTAGGTCCTTTCGAATTCTGCAATTCTTGCTGCTTCTTTTTCTGCTTCTTCCTTTTCTTCTAGTTCGTATATGTCCGCAATTTCGCACATTTCTTCTGTCATTCCTCCGCGGTATCCGCCGAGCATCATAGAAAATGCTCGATTTATTACTTTGGAGTGTTTCTCTTGCTGTTTCCTCTCTCTTAATGGGCCGTTTATGATTTTGGATGATGCTATTACAAGGCGGAAAGCATGGTATTTGATTAACGCATCTCCACCTTTCGGCTTAGCGTATTCTTTTTGCATGCTGCTGAACTCTTTCTTGAAATCTATGCGATCCATGTATTTGTCGCTATTGTCCATCTTTCTGACTGTTTCTGCGGCTTCGTTAAAATATGCCTCGACTTTCTCCGGATCGAATTGGGATAATTCTTGGAGTTCGTCCACATAAGTTTGTATCGCTTCGCGTCTTTCTCTTTCAATGGCTTTCTTTTCTTCGACTCTTCTTCTTTCATAGTACGCATCTACTGCGCTTAGTTCTCTCGTCGGCGCGATTATTTCGCTTTGTTCTTTCTTTCGTCGTTCTTCTTCTGCAATTAGGGCATCTGCCTTTTCCACAAGGCAGCAGCCTTGTGGTAATTGCTGTTCTGTCTCTTCTGTATGACCGATGTTATTGTGCGTTTCGGCAGCAATGACATCGGATTCCTTCGGAGGATTTTCCTGCCTAGGCATATATTTCTCCAATTCTGTGGTCTCGTTGTGGTACTGTTGCAAGAATTTGCTGTATTCTTGTTTTTTTTCTGCTACCCGTTGTTGTTTGGCCTTCGTGTCAATCCAATCTGTCTTTATGGGCTTGTTTTCGAATTTTCCGAAGCAGAAACTCTTATCAAGCATCTGGTGAAAGCGTTCTTTTGCAAGAAACTGGCTTAACGTCAGCAGATATTTTTCTGATTTCGGAGATTGGGCAACGAAGTCGATGGCTTCAAGTACGGCATCGACACCGTACTCGTTGATCGTGTGTGTTAGGAGTGTATGCAGATATTCCGGCAGTCCTTTTGGACCGACATAGAACGACCGGACTCTCTGCTGTCCGTCATTGGCAAGTTTTTTCCATTTAGCGATAACCGTTTTTTCGTCTTCGGAGAGTTCCGCCGCCGGTGCTGCCGCCGCCGCCACACAGGTCCCTGCTGTGCTTCGTGAAGATTCGTCTTGGAGTGGCGTAGAAACGCGTTTAACTACCGGACTGTCTTTTTCCCCATTTCTGATCTTTCCGATGCACGTAAACCCTCCCAGAGCGTTTCGTACCAATTGCCGTTTTATGGGATTAACCGGTTGTGCAATTTCTGGCGGTACTTCACGGTTCTGGAAAGCCGTTGAGCGTGACAAGGCCTCCGTGCACGCTTTGAACTCTGCGGAAGATCTTAATCCCCTCTTGTCCGTAGTCGAGGACAAATCTGCTGCCGCTTGGTCTTGCTCTGCCGGTTTGGGGAACCGATCAGAATCCGTCTTTAACAAATTTTTTGAAAACGACGATCTAGACGATTGCCCTGCCTGTACGCTTTGTTTTTTTCCGTTCGGCTGCTCTTTACGGGGCCCAATACCAGTCTTGAACCCAACGTCCAGATCTAGATCGTCGTTTTCTGGAGATATTTTTTCTTCATGTATATACAAAGCAGTATGCCCTTCCAAACCTGACCCAACATCTTCGCATTCAGCAGGAGCATGCTCCGGCAGCGAAATTTCTGAAAGGTCTGTTTTTGCAGCATGAAACGCCGTTTGTGCGTCACTCTGACGTGATTCATGTTCTGCGTCTGAAGAACAATTCTCGCTTGACTTCGAGATACGTTGCGTGCGTCCGATCAAACTGATGCCGGTGTCACAAAAGCAAAGATAACTGCACACAAAGCATAATTAACGGAATTGTACAACTCCGCAACACTCCGCATTTTATTTTCGCTTCTGTAAAACATCGAACTTGTTCAACAGTGGTCGTTAATCACTGCCAGCCCCAAAAAGGACTTCTGCATGTTTCCATGCAGCACAGACTATTTCATCATCCGGATTAACCGGAGCCGCTCGTTTCGAGTCACTTGACCCTACTCTCCCCACCGGGAGATAGTCGTTGAGCAGTTTCCTGTTCGGAAATATGTTCCGAAAGACCCATTTTTACACAGCATTTAGGGTTTAACCTTGTGCCATCCAAGTTATTCTTTCTGCTTTCGCCGCCGTCACGTTGACGCGTATTTCATCGTTGCGTTGTGGCTAACCTGGCTTTAGGGATTCTTCGGACTTGATGCGGTTGAGCCAGGGGTTTTACCCCCCGACCGTACTGCGCTCATTACTGAACGCATAGAGTATTAGCCTCGAGGGACCGCTTTATTGCAGAAATCCGACGAGACCGGTTGCTCTCAATCCTAAGTATCGTTTGACCAAGCTCCACACGCCGGGTCATCCGCTCAAAATGCAACTGCACATCAAGCCAAGAATTCGCCTTCCGGTAACTCCAACCGGCAAATTCCGCAAGATCCCGAATACTCATCGCAATCTCGCCGCGGTAAATACGAATCGGAGTCCCCTTTTTCGTGTAATGTGTGCCGGGGGCTTTGCCATACCACGCATGGGCAAGCATCCTGGAGAGAACCCGAAACGATTCTAACGGACTAACCTTGGGATCGTGCAAGTGCGTATGACCCTCTGCGCGTGCACGGGCAATTAACGCCTTTTCTGTCTTGCCGTCCGCGTCCTGAAGCATAATGACCCAACGCGGAACCATAACATTACCGGGGAAAAACGCTTCCGCGCTGTTATACCCAAATTGACTTTTCCTGGCAGGAACCTTCCGGCCACCTTTGATCGTTACAAAAGAACGATCTTTTTTTGTACTTCCGTCACCAAAACCGTCTTCTATGGTATAATTGGTGTAGTGGTAAGTACGACTACCACGGCTATGCATGGCTATGTCTCCTTTTCACTGGGGGGGGCATAGCTTTTTTGTTTCCTCTTCCTTTAGAATTCCCAACCGTTACACACCCGGCAGGTCTTAAGACCTTCCCCTTCCATTTTTATCCGATTAGGGTAAAATAGGGAGAGTTGACGAGATCGTAGCTCAGTTGGTAGAGCAACGGACTTTTAAGCCGTCGCTTACGGCTTCTCTTTAAGTCCTCGAAATTCTTGCAGAAAAATCACTGAAAAGCTATGCGGGATATACGCCCACGCCTAAAGACATGGGCTTCTTGGCAGCGTTCTATCGTGGGCTACACCGCACACGCACTGACATTTCCGTGTAGTGTAGCACCTATTTCTAAAAATGCAAGAAACAGGAAAAAATTCTTGAACGAAACCTCAGAATCCACGTTTCACCACAAAAAGAGATTTCTCCATGTCACCGTGGTCATAGATCGAGGTCGTACTGTCCGAAGAATGACCAAGAACCGCACGAGCCGCGTCACGACCATGAACCAAAGAAACTGCCGTCGCTACGCGATGACGTATCTGATAGGACGTAAACTTCGGAAGACCATGACGAACAATCGTCCGCTGAATACAACGACCAAATGTCGCCGTCGTAAACGGACGATTCAGACGATTCCGAAATATCGGTACATCCGGATTACTCCAGTCTGCATATTTGTTCAATATCTGCTGCTCCGCCTTACCAAGCCATATCAGACGCTGCTTGCCAAACCACTCCGTCTTATGACGAACCGGTACATAAAGCCAAGTATCCACATCTCGCGATAAATCCAGAGTACCTACCGTCATACGGCAAATCTCACTCGGACGCATACCAGATAACCGCTGCAATTTCACCATATCGACTATCGGTTCCGGCAAGTAAGAAAGAACAGCATCAATGTGGCTGTCCGGAACCTCGCGCCGAGGTGCATTACAACGAGAACGACCATGACGAACCGCAGGAACCTGAAATACCGCCAAGGCATCATGAGAAGAAATCAACTCTTCTACTACTGACCAACGCAATACACTGCGAATAAACTTCATCAATTTGTTAATATAACAACGGTCATACCTCTTGTCTATCAAAAAATCCTGAAACCGACGAAATGACTTCGCCGTCAAATTGTCAGAATGAATGTCAGGAAAGAATTCAAGCAAAATTGAAAAGGCACGCTTCAGGTTGTTCCGATCACGGCTGTCCATGTCCGGACGGCAAGATAAAAACGCCGTCATCAAATCTATCAATGGAACCGAAGATTTACAGGATGAAGATTCATCTACACTCAACATCGCTTAGGTCTCATATTATGTGGCTGCCGCCGGTTAATAAAAACTGTCTTAACGTCTCCAATACAATACTCTTATCAATCACTTTCGATATAAAAATCATTTCAATAGTCTCCATAGTCTTATAAACATTAAATATACGCAATAAGGTACGCAAATCAGCAGGAATCAATGCACTGCACTTAACAGAACAAGGTATCTGATTACCTGGTATGTCCTTGTAAAATTCGTTATATAACGACCTCATCTGATCACTAATGTCACTGTATGTCTCATAACTATCGCATATCTTGCGTTTCCTGCCGCGATCTTCATATCTGGTCACAAATACCGCACGTCTTAACGTCCTTGATAAATCCCTGTCTTTCACCTGATAACTGTCCAGATACTTCAATATCGGCGTGCCGCGACGTGCCACATAGATTAGCGAATAAGCAAACAGCTCCGAGATCACGCGATAATACAAAGCAGATACATGATCATAGACAATCACATACGGTTTGAGCTCGCTTTTCACATCCTCGAATCTATCTGGCATTCTGCTCCGATAAATTTCAAACCATCCTTTATTTTTTTCACTGTAGCAGAATATCTGTTCACAGAAAACAGAACATACAGCAATCAATGACTTATCAGGAATGGTTTTGAACTTTCCTGTCCATACGGACGATAAATTATTCCCGTGTTTAGCCAATTCGTCGCATGATACAATCATCGGTTTATTAAGACATTTGATCGCATCGCGCATTTCTGCAATATATTGCAGATAATCCATGTCAGACATCTTTGCGCTGTAGCCAAGCAATCCAACGCATTCGTTTATGGCTTTGGATTTCGCATAGTCGAAATTTATTTCGGCAAGCTTCCTGAAAAAATCGTCTTCCTCTTGATCAATATATGTCTTCTGATAGCATTCGATGATCTTCGATCGAAGATACCGCTGAGCGCCTTTAGTTTTTTCAAAATGAACGTCATAATAGCATAGGCTATCTTCCTTTATACCAATAAATATGTATTGTGCGTTACGATTACCTATGCTCAATACCGTTTCTATCTTCTGTCGATTTTCATTACTAATCGCATGTCTCATCTTACTTGTGTTTATCCAAATACTGAATTGTTCCAAAGAATAGTAACAGTCCAATCACTATCCATAGCGTGCTATAGCCAAATAGCGGCGCAATTACTGCGGCAATTATCAGTCCACATCCCATCGCATTCGAGTTTTTCCACCAATCTTTATTTTCCATTTTGCGGTTAAAAATAAAATAAAATCGCACAATCAGATTAAACTGATTATGCGACTTAAACAACAGATGAGACGTGTATGAGTTATATGATCTGCTCTTCAGACAATAATTGTCTAAAACATCAGATCATATGACCCATACCATCTCATCTATTGTTAGAAACTCAACAACACTTCCTGCAAGAATTCCACTGCATCTGCCGCAGGTGCTTTCACCGGTGGAGTCGTTACAGGAGGCGGAGCTGACTTCATCACTGCCGGATTAATTATCACCGGAGGAACCGCGGGACGCTTATCTTCCGGATCAGTAACCGCTGGCATCCTCTCTGCCGCTGCCTGTGATTCTGCCAGGCCTCTCAGCACTGCTTTGATGACATTCGCATCAAGATAGTTGCGAAATTTGGTAATTTCGTCTACATTTTCATGAGTGTCATAGAGCCGCAGCTTATGCTGCACGCTGATCGCAATTGCGTCCGTCGGATTACAAACCGGCGGGAGCGCAATTGGTATGCTTGGGAATGCATCGTTATAATCGACATCCAAATCCTTGCTAATGTACTGGAACTGACTACGGCATAACGACAGCTCCGAAATGATCTTGACCCCTTTACCATCAGCGGATACCTTCCCAAGGTACAAATGCCCTCGCCTGATGAAGGCATACATCCGGTCTGCGATCGTGATGGAACAGTAGTGCTTGAACGCCTGCCTTAAATTTTCCAGCAGACCTCCAAACACCTTACTGGCAGATTGCGCCTCGTTATCCTGGACGAAGATCGTGTACCATGTGCCATAATCTTGTGACCAGATCATGTGATTTGTGGTACCGTCGTCTTCTGTCCAGTGCAGTATCGTGCCGTTTGATATCACAGACGGAGACTGCCCACGGGACAGCATCAGCCGTTCGATGTCGCCGTCAAATGCACGGAGTTCTTTCTCCGTCATTGTCAGCAGCCGTCCGGCTTGCTTCTCCTGTGTACACAAACGACGATAGCCTTCCCATAAGGAAAGGCCATTTTCATCTTTGCCTCCGAGACATTCAAGGCAGAATTTGCTCTGCTCTTCTGTCGGTTCGATCAACGAGAGGATCGAACTTTCCGGGTACTGTTTCTCGAATGCTTCCAGAACCCGATGCTCCCAATCCGACAGAAACTGGGAGAGTGGCGACGAATCGTCCTTCTTGAAATCGTTATACCGGTAATACTGCATTACCGTTCCAATTGTGGATTCGTCTTTCTTTTCGGCATATGCCGATTTGTCCAGGAGGATATAATCTCCGGCAAATTCATTGAAGCGGTTAAACTTCCGATCCCTTATGAACAATGAATGGCATACGACCTTTGTTCCGGGGGGAAGTTTCACCGATTTAGACCAAGGCAGGAACTCTCCGGCCTGTTTTTTCGGGTATCCCTGTTTTTTCTCAGGGAAACGACTATTTTTTTCCATGATCGATCATGTAAGAAAATGCGAAAAGTTTCGCACTATTATTTACCAAAAAAACGACCCGTTTTTAATTGCGCGCGCGAGCCGTTTTTCAGAGCCAGCATCACATGAACGTGCCGAGCAGTTTCAGATCTTGGATCGAGAGCCGATCGCGATGAACGGCTTTAGGAAAAACCTGGGCTTCTTTAAGCAAGCCCTTGAATAAGTCCAACTCCACTGTTCCCATAAACGGAATACACGCAGCGACTTTTTCTCCGCAAACATTGATTCCGTCTGCAAACGCCGCTGCAACCTTGGTGCCGAACGACTCCAGCACATCGGTAAGATTGATTTTTTCGAAGTCCCGGACATCGTAAATCTCGCCGGACGGCAACCGGTACCCGAATTTCACCATTTCGGCGACTTTGTGCGTCTGAATACCGTAGCAAATGTTGTCCGGAGCTTCCAAAAATCCCCCGTAATGCCGCTGTAACCCGTATTCTGTGTCCAAAAACTGCATTGCGGACGCAATTTTGTCCAAATTCTCCGCTTTACGTGTCTGATTTGGCTGCAATTCAACGATTTTTGCTAAATCTTCAAGGTCTTCTGCCGATTTTCGGCGGCAATCTGCCGTGTTCAGTTTGGAAATCCGTATCAGTTCGGCACGTTTGCGCAGATTGGCGGCTGTCTGCGCAATATCGCAGGTGCCTTGACCAGCAAACGATTCCAAATCGGCATCGGCAGCCTGCTTAAACTGCTCCGCCGTCTTGCAGAGACGCTGTCCCAGTTCACGCCGCTCCGACAGCGGAAGCGCATAAGCGTTCCGTTTAAGCCACGAAGCGGCCTTCTGCCACTCCGAAGCATTACGGATCGGGTATGTCTCCCCAGCCGATGCCTGCTTATTCTGATCCTGTTCTCTTTTCCGCTGGGATTTCACGCTCGCACGTCTTAAGCCCGTATGGAAGTTCGTCAGCAAGGAGGCAATGTCCGACTGAATACCCAGAATCTCGGCACGCTTGCCAAGTTCCTGCTCCGACAGCGGACATACGTCCGAACCGGCTGCTTTCGCAAAGACCGCAAGATAGCACGCCGCTTTGGAATGCGCATCCGCGACTTCTTCAAAAACGGACGTTGTACCTTCACGGACATAGTCCGGTACCGAATGTTTTTTCGCAAACTTGATAAACTCTTGAACCGGGAATTTCATAGCGGAAGCACAAAACAAAGATTTTTCAATACATTCATTGTACAATGTCATCGCAAGCGACGAAAGCCGTATCGTCGCTGTCGCAGACGACCGGATCAATATCGCCGAGCCGGTCTGTCGCAGCAATGAACGCGCATTTATCGGCGATGTCTGCGCAGGAGATCACCAGCGTCCGCTGCACACATTGCTGACACCGGCTGCGATCGGCTTCATCATCGAGTTCGTCGCAGTCCGCTGCCGCTGCCGGATCGGTCAGTTCAGACGATACGGTCAGAATCGGATCGTATGTCAGCGTAATGTCTTGACCGGATGCCCCGAACAGGCATGTGACATATCTTGCGCCATCATTGATATTGTCATGTCTGCCGGTCGGACAGAGCGGTTCGTCCAAACCGTTTTCGTCGGTTCCAAGTGACAGGTCCGATGTGACAGTCCCCATTCCTGCCGCCGGATTCGCGGCAATAATCACATTGTTGTTCTCAAACATCAGGGAACAATTGAATCCTTCCTTCAGTTCGAGATAGCCGCTTGTAATCTGCCCCTGCGTCCACGATGCCGGTCGGTCAAGTATCCAGTCGTTGTCCGCACACCGGTAACGTGCAAGCGAACGGTCAAGGTTACTGACATAGACCGCAGAGACATGCTGTTTCTGGAGCAGTTTCAAACGCGACCGCTGAATCGGCACATCGTGTATTGCCGATTGAATGGAGTCAAATGCCGCTGCTCTGCCGATGACAATGTACCCGTATAAATTTTCGTCAGACATTTTCAGGGTCATCCAGTCCGACAGTTCCATAGCGGTCATACTAAGCGTTTCCGTAAAACGGAGAGCACCGGATACATAAGTCAGTTTGATCGTAAAATCAAAACGGTTGATCGCATCAAACGCCATATCAAGCGTCAGAGACATATCACTGATTTCATTGCCGGTATAAGTGATGCCAATGTCCACAATGCCCTGCTTCAACAGACGCAGTTCCTCCTCAGTGAAGTTGCGGTTCGGCACTTCATCCTCGTCAAAAGGATAGTATCGGCTCTGATTTTGTGAAAAAAAGTTGTTGTTCATGATGTTCCGGCGATTCTGATACTTAGATAATTACTGCTTCCATTGAACCGCAGAGCATCGGTTGCCAATTCGATGTTATACGTCATCAACTGAATGTTCCCGTTTTCGTCCGGCTTGCATCGAATCGGCTGCGCCGTTGACCAGCGCGGATCAACGGTATTCTCGATTTCTATATCCACGGCTTGAATAGGGATCGGGATACCGTCCGGATTATTCCAGAACTGCGGGTTAAGATACAGCGAATAAAACGGTTCGCCAACACAGTGTACCGTCACCGTATTGCCTTCACGCTGGAGGATAATACCATGACCGCCAACTAAGTCAATTTGCGACGACAGAACATGATCGCCGCATTGAATAGACAGCAGACCTAACCCAGCCATCATAATATGGCAGTTCGATTCAAAAACCGCTGTCCCTGACGCTAACGGATACGTTCCGTCCGAAAGAATATGAAACCAGGAATCATTCGGATTGCGAAGCAGGAAGCCGCCGCTGCGTCCGTAGTTATCGTATAATTCGATGACCTTAGCACTCCGGTCTAACAAGTCCAGTTGTCCGGAGAGCAGCACAGGTTCAAACAGAGACCCGATCAAAAAAATCACGCGGCTGCCTTCTTTCTGAAACGATGTGATTTCCAGCCGGTTCTTATCGCGGGCATAGACGTGGGCATCGGTAAACACGGTTTTCGGCAGCACAAAACCGTCTTTGATTTCCAAAGACGATTCCGCCGTAAACGGATAATTGTCATGCAATTACTGCTTCCATTGAACCGCAGAGCATCGGTTGCCAATTCGATGTTATACGTCATCAACTGAATGTTCCCGTTTTCGTCCGGCTTGCATCGAATCGGCTGCGCCGTTGACCAGCGCGGATCAACGGTATTCTCGATTTCTATATCCACGGCTTGAATAGGGATCGGGATACCGTCCGGATTATTCCAGAACTGCGGGTTAAGATACAGCGAATAAAACGGTTCGCCAACACAGTGTACCGTCACCGTATTGCCTTCACGCTGGAGGATAATACCATGACCGCCAACTAAGTCAATTTGCGACGACAGAACATGATCGCCGCATTGAATAGACAGCAGACCTAACCCAGCCATCATAATATGGCAGTTCGATTCAAAAACCGCTGTCCCTGACGCTAACGGATACGTTCCGTCCGAAAGAATATGAAACCAGGAATCATTCGGATTGCGAAGCAGGAAGCCGCCGCTGCGTCCGTAGTTATCGTATAATTCGATGACCTTAGCACTCCGGTCTAACAAGTCCAGTTGTCCGGAGAGCAGCACAGGTTCAAACAGAGACCCGATCAAAAAAATCACGCGGCTGCCTTCTTTCTGAAACGATGTGATTTCCAGCCGGTTCTTATCGCGGGCATAGACGTGGGCATCGGTAAACACGGTTTTCGGCAGCACAAAACCGTCTTTGATTTCCAAAGACGATTCCGCCGTAAACGGATAATTGTCATGCAAATACTGATCAGGTAATGGAATCGGGTGCATGGGGTCACTTCCAGTTAGCCGCAATTAGTGCGTAGTCGCTCCAGCGAGTCGTCGTCTACGAATAAAAACAATTGGTATCGAACGGCGGAGTAGCTGGATTATTGCCGATGACACTTGCAATAGCGCGAGTCTGCGCAATAGTTGTCGTGTTGCTGCAATAGAACATTTCTTTGAATGAGCCTTCCGGCATTGGTAATATTTTATATATGAAGCCGCTTCTGTCATCAACGAGATAAGATTCCGCGTTCGGCAACACGAATACTGAATTGACTCTGAATCCAGTGCCGGAACAGTTGTAGAACATCCGGTATCCGAAATATAGTGTCGACGCATTTTCTCTAGCGAGAGTTACTTTCGGCATCTGAAATACAGAGTTCATATTGAACGAACTGCCAGTACAATAGGTGAACATTTGCTCGCAGAAATAATTCCCGACTGTCGTAATGCTCTGCGGAAGATTAAACACACTGTTCATATTGAACCCCGAACCGTTGCAGTTAGAGAACATACCAGAACAGAAGTAAGCCCCGACAGATGTTAAGCTCGTTGTCGTCGGCAAATTAAACGCAGTACCCATCTTAAACGCGGTACCATTGCACACTGAGAACATATTTTGGCAGAATTGCGCCCCGACTGTCGTTATGTTTGGCGGAATCTTAAATACGCTGTTCATCGTGAACGACGTACCGGAACAACCGTAGAACATCGAGTGACAGAAACCGACCCCGACCGATGTGATGGCTTGCGGCAACTGGAACGTGCTATTCATATTAAACGCACCGCCGCAGCCGTAGAACATATAGGAACAGAATCCGATGCCTACCGTTTGCATGCTTGGCATATCCAGCGCGAAATTGCTGCCCATTGTGAGCGTATTATTGGTGCATTGGTAGAACATCTGGTAGAAAACATTATCGCCAGCCGCATTGCACGTATTAGTTGAAATCTTGAACGCTGCGCCCATATTGAATGCGGTACCGGAGCAGCCATAAAACATACCTGCACAGAAGTTATCGCATAATTTTGTGCAGGCACCAGATGTATGATTAATCCGAAATACGGAATTCATTGTGAATGCGGCACCGGAGCAGCCGCCGAACATTTCCTGACAGAAATTAGTGTCTGATTGCGTCACGAAAGATGTTGTCGGCAGGTTAAATACGCTGTTCATCGTGAACGCACTGCCGCTACAGCCGTAGAACATCCGGTAGCAGAAGTTTGAACCAAGGATTGAGATTGATCCGGTCGGCAAGTTAAACGCCGCTGGCATCCGCATACTATTGCTTGAACATCCTGAGAACATTTCGGCGGCGAAGCCTTGACGGCATGAAGTTATCGCAGGGAATTTGAATACCGCCGTACTTACTATTGACTCGCTAACAGAAATGTTCGTACAGTTTCTGAACATCTGACAGCAGAAACGTTGACCGACACTGGTGAATTTCTGCGGCAAGTTGAAATTCTCGCGAATACTTAAGTTATTAGCACCGTCGCACATCTGATAGCAGAATTCATCCCCGACACTGGTGCTTGTATTTTGCGGAAGCGTGAACATCAAACTGACAGATCTAGTGTTCGCGAACATTCTCTCGAAGAGATGAGAGCTTGAACTATTAATTCCTGTCATATTCTGCGGCAGTTGGAACGCGATGTCCCCGTAGGATGTTGACAGATTGAAATTGCTATTATTGCATCCGTCGAACATGCCTGCACAGAAGTAATTTAATGCAGAACCAGCCGTTGTGATTGTTGGCGGCAGCGTGAATGCCGCCTTCACTCTTAACGCCGCACCGGTGCAGTTGGCGAACATCTGGTAGCAGAAATACGTCCCGACTGACGTGATGGTTGTCGGTATTGTGAATATGCTGTTCATCGTGAACGCCGCACCAGAACAGCCGGAGAACATGTTTTCGCAGAAATAATTTCCGACAGACGTAAGGTTCGGGGGGAGCCGAAACGCGTTAGTCATATTAAACACTGGACCAGAACAACCGGAGAACATCGACCCGCAGAAGTAAGCCCCGACCGTCGTGATCTTATCCCACTGGCTGTCGAAACCGAATTCCGCTCCCATCGTGAAACCATAACCTTTGCAGCCGTAGAACATATTACGACAGATGCCGTCCACCGCCCCGCCGCCCGAAGAAATCTGCGAAGCAGTAAAAAACATCTTCGGCGACAGCGCACTGCTCGGAGAAACTACCTTGTTCTTGTTCGTCTGCACATTCGCACCGGACGTGTTGTTCCAAAATCCAAATGCACGAAACCAGCCGTCCGTACCGCTGTTCGGACTAATCGTGATCACGTACGCACCAGCAGTTGTATACGTGTGCGAAATGCCAGCAGACGTTGAAGAACCCGTGCCGCTCGCCGTCTCGACATTACCATCTCCCCAGTCAATTGACCAGTTATACGAATACGCACCGCTGGTCGGAATACTAAACGTCGTTTCCGTTCCCGATGTACTCGTGTCCGTCCGACGCGTGTCGATGTTCAACACGAATGCTTCGGTTTCTCTCCTGAACATACTTGGGAACAGCCGATTTTGTGTACCTTGTGCATTGGAGTACGGCGTGACCGGACTGCTCCAATACAGGACAGGATTCGAGTACGGGAGCGGCGGACCGGTATAGTTCGGATAACTTGTCATTGTGTTTGTGCAGGGCGGCGCGTACAAGAACAACTGACTTGGTTTTGCACAAACCGGAATACCGTTCTCTGTGTTTGTATACTTTGCACATTCGGGCGGCATGGCTTTTGCGTTGTGATACCGCGGCAGTTCGATCACTGCACTTGTGCCGCATTGCAAGAGCACATAGAGTACCGCTGCGTTTTTATATCGTGTGGTATCTGTCGGATCGACCCAATCGTCTGCGGTTGCCGGATTTGTGAAATTGCATTTCAGAAACAGCCGGAACAGATACGTACCAGGCGTATATGGCACGGTCAGATCGGTTGCACCTGGCGGCAGAGTGGAACCATTGCGTGGTGCACTGCCCCAATACACGGGGTTATATCCGTTTGTTGCGTAGGGTGCGGTTGCCAGCAATTGTCCGTCTGGGAATACGGGACTGCCGTAAGACATAACCTCTGCAAGGTCGGTATCGCAATAGTAATTCCACCCGCATACTGCCGTCACTGATTTCTGGACAGACGCGATCACGATTTCGTCTGTGCCGGACCCGGCATACCACTCGATCAGAAAATCGGCTGTTGTTGTGCCGCATCGTTCGACCTGCATTAAGTTCGTCTGTGCGATTCCCGGCAGCGACTGACTGACATTCTTGATACGGTATGAGCCGTAAGGCGGGCTTTCGGTTCCGGCGATGCGTACTCCGGTGTAAAAACTGCAATCGTATTGCCCTTCGTACCCTGGCAGCAGGCGGATCGTATTGCAGTAGTTGTTCGGGTCTGGTTCTAAGGAAACATCGAAATCGAGACATCGCTGGAACTCCTCGTATCCGTTGATGGCTCTTTGAAACGGATTTCCGGCGATGGCGTTTAGCGGCTGTCCGTCGGCATCTAAATCAAGGATCGGCGTTCCGTTAGAATCTGCCGGTACAAGATAGGCGTTGAACGTCCTTGGAACTGGTTCATTTACGTAGACCGGCACGTCGATTTCGGAGGGTGTGACAACATAAGCCAGTTTGTCATTTGTGGTACATCCGCAGACCTGATGTGGCGGCGGCGAGAACGTATCGACGTTCAGGGTGATTGTTCCGGCATTGGGCGTACCATCTTCGTCGGTGCTTCCTTCCGGTTTGACCTGACAATCTTTTGCGGTCAATGTTAAGACCGGTTCCAGTTGTGGAATAATCAGGCAGGGCTGGTCGGTTTCGGCGATAACCGGCATCTTGTCGGGATCAATACGGATCATCGGGATATTCCGTATGGCAAAATCCGGCAGCACCTCTAGAGGCGGCGCAGCATTGCCGCCTGTGAAGCAGCTCTTGTTAATCACCCAATTTTCGGACATAATATTCAACGCAAAAGCGAGGAAACGCTTTCTAACTGGTTTTGTATAAACTTCTTCCGTAAGGAAATTGTCGCAACGCTTGTTTTTAGTTTCCTTGCTAATTGTTCCGGTGTCATCATGCGTTTGCCGTACAATCCAAGGCTATGTTCCATAATCAGTTGGTCGCGTGGATTTAAGTCCGGATAGATCAGATCAGCTTGCGTCTGCAATGACACCGGTGAATTGACAGCCGGTAAGGACCCGGCAACGCCTTCCGTATCTTCGGCGAGAAACTGTCCATGGGAGGCACTGGCACCTCTGGACATGATCTTGTCGATTTTGCGGACTGATATTTTCAGATGATCGCTGAGTTCGTAAGTGGTTGCCGGTCTGCCGAGCTGCTGCTCTAATTCTGAAGCCGCATTGAGAATCCGCTGCTTGTCATACAGCATGTTTTCTGGCATATGGATAATCTGCTGCGACTGATTGTACTCTCTGTTAATTGGCAGCATTTGCGTACTCAGAAACGTGTTCAGGCTGGACTTCGCGGGATCGTAGGTTTTCATTGCGGTGATCGCCGTCAGTTTAGCTTTCGGGCGAAGGGCGATACGGTCCGGTTCTGCGAATCGGCGCAACTGCAAGTCGACAAGCGGAGAGATCGCCGTTAGCAATGCGTTGTTATCCGCAGGAGTCCGCTTCGATTGACTCCACGTCTTGTACGGCTCATGATAATCCGGTTCCAAAAGCCATTTTTCGGAGAGGTCTGCCATTGATGTCAATATGTGGCGGCGGCGAGAACGTATCGACGTTCAGGGTGATTGTTCCGGCATTGGGCGTACCATCTTCGTCGGTGCTTCCTTCCGGTTTGACCTGACAATCTTTTGCGGTCAATGTTAAGACCGGTTCCAGTTGTGGAATAATCAGGCAGGGCTGGTCGGTTTCGGCGATAACCGGCATCTTGTCGGGATCAATACGGATCATCGGGATATTCCGTATGGCAAAATCCGGCAGCACCTCTAGAGGCGGCGCAGCATTGCCGCCTGTGAAGCAGCTCTTGTTAATCACCCAATTTTCGGACATAATATTCAACGCAAAAGCGAGGAAACGCTTTCTAACTGGTTTTGTATAAACTTCTTCCGTAAGGAAATTGTCGCAACGCTTGTTTTTAGTTTCCTTGCTAATTGTTCCGGTGTCATCATGCGTTTGCCGTACAATCCAAGGCTATGTTCCATAATCAGTTGGTCGCGTGGATTTAAGTCCGGATAGATCAGATCAGCTTGCGTCTGCAATGACACCGGTGAATTGACAGCCGGTAAGGACCCGGCAACGCCTTCCGTATCTTCGGCGAGAAACTGTCCATGGGAGGCACTGGCACCTCTGGACATGATCTTGTCGATTTTGCGGACTGATATTTTCAGATGATCGCTGAGTTCGTAAGTGGTTGCCGGTCTGCCGAGCTGCTGCTCTAATTCTGAAGCCGCATTGAGAATCCGCTGCTTGTCATACAGCATGTTTTCTGGCATATGGATAATCTGCTGCGACTGATTGTACTCTCTGTTAATTGGCAGCATTTGCGTACTCAGAAACGTGTTCAGGCTGGACTTCGCGGGATCGTAGGTTTTCATTGCGGTGATCGCCGTCAGTTTAGCTTTCGGGCGAAGGGCGATACGGTCCGGTTCTGCGAATCGGCGCAACTGCAAGTCGACAAGCGGAGAGATCGCCGTTAGCAATGCGTTGTTATCCGCAGGAGTCCGCTTCGATTGACTCCACGTCTTGTACGGCTCATGATAATCCGGTTCCAAAAGCCATTTTTCGGAGAGGTCTGCCATTGATGTCAATGAAGTGCTGCTACGGTGGAAAACGATGCACCGGAATTATCAGAGAACAGCAAATTGACATTCAGAGCAACGACTTCGTCTTTGATTTCCTTGATCTGGATTGCCGCGTCAAGCAGGATTTCGTTAAGGTCAAGGTCCGTATCGTTTTCTGAAGCAATTTGTTTCTTAACGGCATCGACACAATCAGCGATGCGTTCTGACAGTTCAGGAGTACCGATATTATTATACTGTTTGATAATATCCAAGAACCTGCATCCGGCTTCCGGGTCTGTCCGGTCGCTGCCGGGAAGCGTGAACAGCAGTTGCATGAAGCGGTCGATAACTTTCACAGACCCTTGTGCCAGCAGCGGCGCAGAGGGGAATCGTGCGGATAATTCGGCTCCCGTATCTGTGGCACTGGCTGTAAAGGGAATAAGATTGAATTTTTGCATTTGCTTTGATTTTCTTTAGCGGACGTGCGATCGGATCCGCCTATCGTACGCCGACAGGGGGGGCTTACGTGCGTGAAAGGCATAGTAATCTTTCTGGAATTGCTCAAATTGCTGAGCAGGCATTCTATTGACAATGTCTTGCGCTTTCTGCGTTGCATTGGTAGCCCAATAATTTTGCCAAGCCGAACCGTTCGGCTTCCAATTCCTGAGCAAATAATCTTTCGTATTTTGCTCCAATTGATAGAGTGAAGCAGCGTCTATTCCCGCTGCGGCGAGATCACGAGCCGTTAACACGACACCAGCATATGGGACAAATTTGCCCGCAGCCATGACTAATGGCTTGGCTGCTGTGCCCAATGCCAGGTTTCCTGCACTTACTGCGAGAGCGGGGTTTCTTGCGGCGAGATTGGTGAGTGCTTGATGTTCGGCCATTTGGACAACTGGTATTGCACTCCTGGCTGCGACTGCGCCTACTTGTGCAACAGGCTTGGCTGCACCTGAGGTGACTGCTTGGACAACTGGTCTTGCATTCCTGGCTGCGGCTGCGCCTGCTTGTGCAACAGGCTTGGCTGCGGTTGCTTGTACAACTGTCTTGGCTGCGCCTGCTTGTGCAACAGGCTTGGCTGCGGTTGCAGTGCCACCGAGATCCACTGGGGAAAACCACTTGGATACCATGGAAACAACTTTCGGAATACCGTATGCCGCAGCACTCGCACCGGCAAATTCAGCACCCATCGATCTTAGGGCATTCTGCATGTCATTCTTGCCGGTCTCTATATCCTGTTTTTGTTCATCATTGATTTCAGACCAATGAGGTGAAACTGAAACGTTCGGTGTCGTCTGCTGCTGCGCCTGTTGCGTCTGTTGTTGCGGTTTCGGTGTGAACCATCTGTTCATATGATCGCGACCAAGATAACCAAGACCAGCTCCGGCTGCGCCGCCGCCCAAGCCGCCTATCAACGCACCGTTTCCGCCGCCAAGCAGTCCGCCAATACCGGCTCCGCCAAGCATACCAAGACCACCACCGATGATCGGGGCCAATGTCTTAGGGTCCTGATACCAAGCTGGACCAGCCGCTAACTTAACGCGACCGGACAACAACGAATGAAGCGTCGCTGTCTTAACGCGTCCTGATAATATCGATTGAAGTGTTTGCATAGGTTAGCGGCGGGGAATACGATCCATCTCTTTTGCGAGGGAATCGTTATACATGTTCCATAATCGTGCCCTCTCAAGGAAAGACTCATTAGAGCTTGCGGGGGATTCTAAATAATTCCATAAACGATTCATTTCTGGATCATTTAAGTTCAAATTGAGCTCCCCTCTTGCCCTCCAATTTATCTCTTCATCCGTCAGATTCCACGAATCTAGCAATTCTCTCGTCGACCGCTGTTTCGGTTTCGGGAAGATCCATTTGTTTATATGCTCGCGATTAATATAACCAAGACCAGCTCCGGCTACGCCGCCGCCTAAGCCGCCTATCAAAGCACCTTTGCCGCCGCCAACCAGACCGCCAATACCGGCTCCGCCAAGAAGACCAACACCACCGCCTATAAGCGTGGCTAATTCACCAGGTTCCGGATAAAAAGGACCAGCCGCTAATTTAACACGACCGGACAACAACGAATGAAGCGTCGCTGTCTTAACGCGTCCTGATAATATCGATTGAAGTGTTTGCATAGGAATTATGGATGTGAATGTTCAAGATGCTCTACCAATACCGATTATGGTTATTGGTATGAAAATCAATCATTTTGTCGACATCATTAGGCTGCGAAACCTGTTGTGATTTACGTTTCGGACCGCTTAACATGCTGCCCAAATATTTCCCAACAGCTTGTGGGTCCTGTAACCATTGCGCTCCCTGTATCGCCTGCTGTACCGTAGGATGATTGACTCCAGCCTGGACACCCTCGCCCAAACGCTGCAAACTTTGCACCAATGCCTGCTGCGCCGCCTGTTGCTGCGCAGGATTCGATGCAGGTGCAGGTGCAGCAGGTGCAGCAGGTGCAGGTGCAGCAGGTGTAGGTGCAGCAGGTGTAGGTGCAGCAGGTGTAGGTGCAGCAGGTGTAGGTGCAGGCGGGTAGAATAAATCATGCGCCTTACCACCGAAAAACCCACCAGCAATACCTCCGATGAGACCCCAAACTCCACCGCGCCCAGCACCGCCTGTGCGTGTGATTATAGTCTTAGTTTTGGGTCCTGACGTGTGGGTGGTTTTTGTTGTCGATTGCCTTCCGCCCATCGCCATACCGGCAGCACCTCCTGCTGCTGCACCGGCGGCGACAGCTTGATTACGTTTGTCTTGTACTGCCTCTTGCAGAATCTGTTCCTGTGTTTTTTGTTGCTGTGCATTCTCCGGAGTGATCAACGGACTGATCCATTCGCCTATCTGATCGCGACCAAGATAACCAAGACCAGCTCCGGCTACGCCGCCGCCTAAACCGCCCATCAACGCGCCTTTGCCGCCGCCAAGCAGTCCGCCAATACCGGCTCCGCCAAGCATACCAACGCCGCCGCCTATAAGCGGGGCCAATATATTAGGGTCCTGATACCAAGCTGGTCCAGCCGCTAACTTAACATGACCTGACAACACTGAATGAAGCGTCGCTGTCTTAACGCGTCCTGATAATATCGATTGAAGTGTTTGCATAGGGCTAGTTGCCAGATAACTTATTTATTGAATTATAAGTTTTAATTTTCAGGCAGATGCTATCTATGTCAGAAAAATAGCAAATTGTCCGTTGTGTTGCCATTGGCGGGATATTGAACGCCAATTCTTCTTTTGCGGTTTTTGCTTCCCGGCGTATTTTACGGAGACCGGCACTGTTTGTACTCATAACCGGCAGTAATATATTGCCGGTTGCCGACACGTCAGTGACGAACATACCGCTTGTTAGTTTTTTCTGCACAGCCGCCACGATTTCGGACATCGGCAGCACGTCCATAAACCCGGACGTGTTGATCTGGTTTAGGATAATCTCTTTGAGCGGCATCAGATCGGGATCCAGTTGTCCTTTTTGCTTGACAACGGACATAGTCAGATCGACTTTGCACGGTACTGCCGGTCTTATGAGCAGGTCGCCCATAACGGGCAGATGGTCTCTTTGGCAGCAGTAATCCTGTATTTCCGCAATTCTTGGCAGACAGGAGTATGTCACGGTGTATTCTCCGGTTTCCGGGAATTCGCCGTTGAACCGGCTGATATGGTCATCGGTGAACCGGCACAGGACGGTTTGAAACCGTGTGAACATTGCTTCTTCTGCACGGAGCAGATAGGGGGCATAACTGTATCCTGCGGTGTCAAACGACCGTCCTTCGCTCATTACTTCGAATTGTCTGTCGGTATTCTCTGCCGAGATACTGATGATTTCGTATAATGCTGGTGCGTCATCCCGTCCCAGTACAAACTGATAGACGGCTTCATCGTCATTGATGACATATTGCAGGCGTGCGGTCACTTTGATTTGCTTTTGTACGATTTCGCCGGACGTGCGCACGTAAATATCGCCTTTTCCTCCGGTTGCGATGCCGGTAAGGGAGTGTTTATCCCGCTGCATTTCCTGATCGCCGCACCCGATGACGGACACATCAAAGACGGGTGCGAATTCCGGCAGGTTGTACATCCACGCGGTGATATTGGCACGGGAGGTTAACACGGGCGAAGTAATGCCCCCGACGGCTTTGGAAATCAGTTCCGGTACTGTTTCCGGCTCTGTCCCGCCGATAAAACTGCTGTTGGCGGTAGCGGACAAGAGTCCGTCAATCGTGCCGGAAAACACGAACTCGGCTCCCAGCGGCGGGTTAAACGATATTTCGGTATCGCAACTTACCTCGATAATGCCGCTGAAAGTGCCGTTGTGATTATCTGTCAGATTCTGTTCATTGACGGCATACGCCTGCCGTGTGGTAGGCGAGAACGTAAAATTCCGGGTTGGACGATAGGCATATCCGTTGTAATTGAACACATCGGAGGGTCCGAACGCATAAATGCTGTCGTTGCTAAAGAGCAGACGCAGAGTGCCGGAACTGTTTCCCGGCTGCCGACGGACAACACGGTAATTTTTCAGAAACATTTCCAGAAACTCGTCTAGTTCGTCCGTACCGGCGTTGTCCGCCAGTGCGCTGATCTGTGTCCGCGAACGCCATTTATCCAGTGCTTCGATCACGGCTTGGCTAAAAATCGCCGCCGGTGCCGCCACAAGAGAATTCAGGACTCCGTACCGTAAATCGACATCGGGGGCTGTCTGATGCCAAATTTCCCGCAACAGAAGTTTTCTGGCAGACAGGACTTCGGGGGATACAGACAGATAATCAGGGGCAGTAAATGGATCAGACATGCCTCCATTGTAAAACACAACGACCAGCAACGTGTATGTTCATTTTTCTTTTGCGGCGGCGGACAACTGTGTCAGATAGCCGAGCAGTGCTTTATCCAAAACATTATCCTGTGCGGATAATTTACGCCGCCAGTGTTCTGCGGAGGCGAAGTGGTCTGCCATTGTTGTTTCCCGAAAATGTGCTGCCCGCTCGAAACAGGCGATGAAGTCCGATGCGATCTGGGCAATTGTTAAATCGAGCAGCCGTCCGGAAACTTCTTCGGCGGGATTATGCAGACGGATAACCGCATCTACTAAATCCTGCTGGTCGATGTGTCCGTTCTGATCGAAAACCGTCTGTTTGTTATCCGGCTGCCGTGTCAGGAACCAGGATACGATACCTGCGGCATCGAGTCCGTTCCGTCCGGACCCGGCAAGATACTTTTCCAAATAGGCTGCGGCTTTCTGTACCGATCCCAGCGGAACATTGATTGAATTGATGTCACTACTCATCGATGGTATTTCCAAAATAACATTGTCCGTAAACAGGATGCGGATTCGGATACGCCGCATCTGTGGAATATCCATTCATTCGGTTCAAGCGTTGCAGCGGCATTGCCGATACCCCCTGTAACCGGCAGATTGTTGAAGCGGATTTTGATTGGGCATCAATTTTCCCGGAGACCGCTGCCACCACGCCTGTATAGGCAAGACCGTTCTTAAAATCGCGGACGGCAATCGGTGTCCCGTATCCTATATCAAGTGTAAACGGCATACTAACGGTAAGGGAATACTGCTGTGATTGTATCCCTTCAAAAATCCAGTTCAGCATGGACGTAACCTTGTCGCGTTTGACTTCGATTTTTCTTGATATTTTTGAAGGATTATTATAGGAAGTGATTGTATAGCGTGTTCCGCCTTGCAGCACTTCGTTTCGGTAAGGAAATGCGTTCATCCATGCCGGCACCTGAAATTCCGCGATAAATCCGTTTTTCGGCATTGATGCTGCCGCGCTGCCCATAACGAACACCTCGCTATTCGTTATGGTCGATTGTTTATTTGAACTCTCCAGAGACGCAGACTGGGAATGAAACACGGCTGCGGCGGCACTGCGTTCCAGTATTTTAGACAATTCTATTGACAACGCGTTATCAACGATATATTTAACGGTCTTCGGAAAATGGGCTATCGGTTCAAGAGATATTTTGTTCGCCGAAATCACGACATCCAAGAAAAACTCACGCGCAAGATGTTCCAGCATATCGAGGAACGACTGTGTTGAAATGCCGTTTCCGAAAAAGCCGGTCAGTGCCTCATAAAGACGGAAGGACGGCTTATCGCATATTTCGCTATCTAACAGAAGTGCAGGATTGACCGTAAAAATATCCGATTGAAAATACCGTTCAAGCAGATTCAAATTATCTTGAAGCAATTTTTTTATCGCAGGCACGTCGAGTTGATCGTTCGCAACAGCATTGTTTGCCAGAGAGTAACGTGAAAAGAACCGTTTATTCAGTTCCAGCATACCATTGATTGCGTTCTTGAACCACGGTTGCAATTTAACACTATTCGCTTGCATGGCTTCTTTGGACAATGCGCTCTCTTGTAGGCAACTGATTAGTTGACCTGATGACGAGCCAATGTCTCCCGGATCTTTCGCCAGAAAAACACACACATTTTTATCCAGATTCTGTCCGGTACGCAGGATCGCGCTGGCTGCCGGGAACGAATCTAATATATTGGAATGCGGCGCAATGGTAATGGTAAGTGCCTTGCTGCTGCCAGAACCTACCCATGCGGAATGACTAATATAACCCTTGAATGCACAGCGGAACAATGGCGAATAGCCGTATTGAATCCAGAGGACACACCCCTTATGCAGTGCGTCGTTGCCATTTATCAGTTCATTGAAATAGGATTCCGGCTGTTCGTTCTGTGCTGTTCCAAGCGGGGCAATCCCGGCGAACTTTTTTGCGAACTTGGGAACAATCTGCTCGGCTAAATTACTGACAAGGGCATTAACGGCATTGGCAGCATTGGAACTGGTATCGGCAGCGGCAGCGGTTCTGGGCGGTACGATCTGCTGCCCGACAGGAAGCGTAACGTGGCACAGTGCGTCGCCTTGCTGATAGTTGAATGCGCAGGAGACCACTTCAAACAGATTGCCGTTGCTGTTTTCGAGTTGCTCTTGTGTGCGTGCGGTCATCGCCGGAAAAATGTCGGCGGTGTTATCGAATACCTGGAGATAACACTTGAACGACGAAAATTCCATTGGCGGCTGAAATCCGGGTTCAGGATTCGTGAAACCCTGCGCGCCTGCCTGACTTGCAAGGTTTGAAGCCAAGTTCTGCAACGCTTTAATGCCGGACGCTAAATTCAAAGCCATGAGACTCCTCTGTTTTTTCTCTTGACATTACGGCAAGATGTCGTCTATTTCTGCCTGCATCTTCGATTGGGGAAAGACTCCGAGTGACCGTGCGACCACCTGACCGCTATGAAACAACAGCGTCGTCGGCACCATGGAAACATCGAAGCGGGTGCCTAATGCGGTATTGGCTGCATCCGAGATATTGACCTTCGCCACGACAATATCATCGCCGTTTTCATCAGCAAGCGATTCCAGGATCGGGGCAAGTATCTTGCACGGATGGCATGTCGTGGCATAAAACTCGACAAGCACAATATCATTGGAGGCAATGGTCTGGTAAAAATTATCACTGTTAAGTTCTAGTATCATAGTTAAAAAAATCAAACGTTTGGAATGACAAGCAGGTTCAAAGTAAAATCCCATGATCTTATTCCTTCGATACCGCCTGTTGCTCTTAGACGTGTGTTCATTCCGACGAGGAATGCGCTAAGCTGTGTACTGATTTTGCCGTCGACATCGTAGCATCGTATCAGCAGAATTTTATCTTTGATTTCGTTTCCGTCTGCATGCGGTTCAAGCCGATAATCTTTGTAGAACTGCCGCAGTTTAGCGATACCGGTATTTCCGCCTTCCGGGTTATCTGTTGCGGTGAGGTTCTGGACTTTTGTAATGGCTTGCTGTACTTTATTAGCGGCGGAGACAAGATCGACACCGCCGATGCTTGGCGAGACGGAGAAATTAAACTGGGAACCCAGCACGTTGACGGACAGGGACGGATTATAGTTGGTATAAAAATCGGTATCCCATGTAACGCCGTTTATCTGTGATGTAGTGATGTCATCGCCGAAAACGGACATAAACACCGCATTGTTGATTGTTCGTGTGTACTGTACGGCTGTGTTTTGCGGCTTGCTGACGTTTGTGATAATGCTCTTTTCCAGAAAATCGCTTGCAATATCTGTATCCTTATCTTTACGCAGAGTGATCGTTATCCGGTACCCTTCGGTCGGATTAAAGACGACATTACGCACGGTCACATTCTGACCGCCATAAAGCATCTGCGAATTGTTAAAAGCTAATGATGATGCCATTTTCTCAAACGTTGTAATTTACAGGAACTCTGTATGCGGTTTCTGGTTTCGTGTTTACCTGAACGTTATTGGTATTTAATATCACACTTTGCGTGTGTATCTCCATCGACTCTACACTGCGCTGTTCGGTTCCGCCACCGCCACCGCCGGGAAAAAACTCTTGTACTTTTTGTATGACTTCGTTAAACTTATTGGTCAGAATGTTCAGTATGGACCCACGCTCCTCCTGTGGTTTGATTGATAAACTTTCAAACTCATCGGATTCGAATTCCGGACCATTCGTATTAATGTATGCCTGCCTTTTGATCGATTCAATGTCAAATAGGTCGTCTCCCATCAATTGATCGCTCAGTGCTTGTGACGGATTGTCACGCACAAACTGACGGAACGTATCCTGATCAACATTGTTCCTGTATCGGAAATTTCTCGGATCAATGTCTTGTCTGAACAGGCGTAATGCATGTGTATTGCTCCCCCTGATTTTTACGTACTGTTCAAAATTACGCTTTGCTTCTTCTTTTTGATAAGTCGCGAATTCGTCATAGGCACCGGCTTTTTTGTGCATACTATCGATCAGTATCCGCAATTCGGATTCATCGCCGTTCCAACTGTCGCGATTCATTTGCTGCATCGTGTATTCAAGATTGCCGTAGCCTTCGGCTGCGTCAAGAATCCAATGCTGCTTTTGTCCTTCAATGGAAAGTGTCGGGTCTTTTCTCGGTTGGTTGAATTGTTCGAATTGGCGTAACGTTTCTCTGAAATGACCTGTTGTAAGCATCCCGAATGAAGCATAATCGTAATTCTGAATGTTTAAGCGATTACGGATGTCGCGCCATTTTGCTGCGTCTTGTTCCGATAATCCGGTCAGATCAAATGTATTCTGTCTGGCAACTGCTTCACGCAGTCCCTCGTTCTCCGGTTGGTTCAACGATTCCAACATACCGATCAACCTGTCTGCTTCTTCTTGCGTTGCGTTTTGTGCAAGTGCATCCGATCTGATATTATGGAGTAAATCGTTACGGTTGGCCATCTGTTCGATACCAGGCACTTGCGCCAGAGCCGCCATTGCTTGCCGCTGTGCTGCCGGCGAAGTGATGTCTGCTAACTGTCGGCTCCCTGTCTTTGCGTACAATGCATTGGCTGCTTCGCCTTCCGATATGAATCCGCCTTCGGATAATGTCTGCACATGACGTGCGAACGTCCCCAGCATACCGCCTTGGTCGATAACATTTTGGATATTAGGATTGATACCTGTTCTGTCGGCATTAAATAACTGGTTGAGTTCCTCCGAACTAAGCACTTGCAGGATTCGTCCTAAGTATACGGATCGCTGTGTTCCGGGTACTTTTGCTAACCGTGCTGTATTTTCATTGGCAATGTTTCCTGCTGTTTTCTCGCCGTATTGCAGTTTGGCTTGCCATGTCTGCGTGCCGGTAATGATGCCGGAAGCCTGCACTGCTTCCGCGGTTAACAACGAATTTTTGGTGATGTCCGATTCGGAAGCGGACATTATCGTTCGGAGTGTGCCTAATTCCTGTTCATTTCTGCCGTACAGACGGTTAATTTCCTCGATGCGCCATGCGCGCTCCAGACTTTCCTTTAGGTTTTCGCTGGATGATATTGACCAGCTTCCGCCATTCAAGGATGCGACGCGGTTGATGACTTGCTCATCATCCAGAGTGTATCCTTTCTCTCGGTACAGAAAATTCTGGTAAGGTGCAATCGAATCTTTCAAATCTTGAATTTGCTCCGCAAATCTTTGACTATTGATTTTTCCGGCAGCGAAGGAACCGAGTCCTGATTTATCAACGACATCCTGTAGCACCGGATCGGTAATTTCGGCGAGGTCATTGACGGTGCGTATTTTCTCCAGTTTTTCCTTCATGGCTTCTTTCGTAAGGTAACTGGAGCTTTTGCTGTTGTATGTCAACGTCAATTGGTTGATTGCCGTATCCATAGCCGCTTCATCTTTCCCAAAAATACTGTCGATATACGCTTGGATATTCTTTCCCAAGTCGGCAGAGCGGTTATTCTCTAATTCTTTGAAGGATGCGGTCGGCATTTCTCCGGCGCGTTGCAGATATTGACCAATGAACGTAGCATCTTTTCTGGACACCTTTATGCGTCCTTCTTGTGCGAACCGATCGAACATCGTTTCGGAATCCTCTATCCATCCGCTCCTGTAATAGGGATCGTTTGCCAGATTATCAAATACGTTTTTTACCGGTAGCGTATTTAGTTGTGCGGACAGTGAATTTGCAAGCAGCCAGGAAGACCCTTGCGGACCGGCCATTGTGTGCCATAACTGATCGATGGTTGTCGGCGACAATCCTAAATAGGGACCGACCTGCTGTAGACCGCCATAGAGGTACGGTGTTGATGAGGAGATGATGGCTGCGAGCGTTTTTTGGTCGGGTTTTATATCGATGCCGAGACCTTCCAATATCGGCTGCAACGGGCGCAGGACGCTTGTGAGATTATTGATTGTGTTGGTTAGGTCCTGTGCGGATTTCGAGACATCCCGTGCGCCGAGTGCGAAATTCTGGCTTTCATACCGTTGCCGCTGCTGCAAGGCATAGAAATTACTTGCCTGATCTGCCGGAAACTCGCCGGTTGGTTTTCCGGTCGCGGAATTCGATAGCAGATCAATGATCATCGTGATCAGATCTTGACTTCCTTGCTGGCCGAACGGACTGGACATAGACCCTACCTACTCCAAAAAATATTTGAACAATTTGACAAGTTCATTGTGCTTGCTATTTATTGTATGTTCTTTTATTGGGGTATCGGCGAGAAATCCAAATAATTGCTGGTAGTTTCGGTACATTTTCCGGCTGATTTTTTCGAGGGCATCCCTGTCAGCACCTTCTGTACCGTAAGCGGCTAAATAGACAGCGATGCTGTGTATGAAGTTTAGCGTGCCGATTTTGATATTTTGCTGTTTTGCGTGATAATTTAATCCGAGCGCGAGCCGGATACGGGCTTCGGCACTTTGTTCGTGTACATCATTGATATTGACGTGTCCTGCCGATACAGCGGCCTGCACGAGTCGCAGGAATCTGCTTACTGCTGTATCGGCTTCCAAAAATCCGGGGAGGCGCATGCGGCGGCGAGCCGGCGGTATCGTGCGAGGAATTCAACGGCTTGCCGTGAAACAGCGGTGATGAGTTCGTTGCAGACGAGCAGTTTGGTTATGGCATTGACCTTATCCATCAGTTGTTTTGTTGCTTCGTCAGTGGACTTGCATTCGGCGAGTTTCAGAACCGGCAGAGGTTCGGGCATTTGGTGGATTTGCAATTTAGAGAGGACGCTTGCCAGCAGAAATCTGTCGACAAGTAGATTTTTGTAGTTTGAATTATTGTCGTTATTATTTTTTAGCAGGGAGACGATGACTTCGGCGAACACATCGGAGTCATTGACGTGCATCACGGTGAAAGTGGCTTTTATTGCGCCGTTGAACAGGTCGATTGTTTCTGCATAGGGTTTTCGGGCGATAACGGACAGAACAAACTGCTGTTTCTGGTCATCGGTAATATCATGAAAGTTTTCTGGTTGGACGGTCTGTTGTGCGGTTTCTGTTCTTTGGGGCTGTGGAACTGTAGCCGGTTCTGTTTTTTCCACGGGTTCGTCTATCAGGTTCGGACGATTCTCTGCAGCGGCTTTCTGTGAGATATGGGCAAAGAAGTCTGCTGGTGTTTCGAATGTCAGAGATTCTCCTTTTTCAGCCGGAGTTGCTTGTTTCGGCAACTGTTTCAATTTTTCGAGCAGCGACGTTAGCCTGGTTCGTTCTTCTGCGGACAGATCGTTGATGCTTTTTACATCTTTGATAGCGGATTCTGGGTCGATTGCTGTTGCGCCGTTATTGACACGCATAATGGCATCTTCGTGCATTTTAGCCAAAATGCTTTTTACATCATCGGTGACTGGCAGCGAATCCGGCGACACGTTAGCGAGGACTTTCTGCATATCTTCCGGCAGTTCGTCGATTTGATGAATGCCGGCGGCAAGTGGTTTTGTTACGGTGATGCTTGGTTGGGATTGCTGTGCAGGCGATGCGTTTGCGAATTCCTGAAGTATGCTTTGCTGCAAAAACATTGGTGATTCTGTTCTGTTGGTTCTGAACAGCAATGATAGCACAGATTCACTGATTTGCAATGATTGCGGACATTGCATTCTGTGGCGAATTCAGTTTTGGGGTTTTTAGCGTATCGGTATTATTCTGGTTTTCAATATCGTAGGGTTCTATTCCGGCGTAGATTGACTGTGCGGAGACGTATGCGGATTTATTGGTCCAGCATGTTTTCCCTGGGAACGGTCCGTCATCGGCAGTAGCGTTGAACATTTGCGTGAGGAGCGAAGTGTTGACGACATTGCTTTCTTGTCTGTATGCTGGTGCGAAAAACACGTATTCGGTTGTTCCGTACTGCGGTGTTGTTCGGAAGGAGAACGTAGTGATTCGTTCGGTGGTATTATGTCCGACTTTCTTTTGGTCGTAGAGTTCTTTGACTTCTGTGTTTGCGGGGTCTCGTAGTGGCACTTCTGCGAATTCGGGCGTTGTGAACTGCATAGTTTTTGGCGTATGTGCGGCGGCGATGGTGGCAGCCATTCCGGGATTGGGTTGCGGAACGCATCCTGATGCGCAGGAGATGGTGGATGCGGAGCCGATGACACCGGAGGCGAGGATACCGCCGGAGGTACCGATACCGTTTCCGGAAAACAGCGATCCCCGTACCATAGAGTTCCCCCGAACGTTGATGTCTCCTAGCAGCGTGGCGGCATTGCGTTTAATATCGAGTCCTCCGGCGACGTTATTCTCGACTTTCTGACTTCCGATGAGCAGGGAGATTCGGTTCTGGCTTTTGACTTCGCACTGCTGTGATGCGTACATCCAGAGTGACCGGTAATCGTGATAAGCGCGTTCGCCTTTTGTGAAAATCGAGTCGGCATATGTTACGAGCGATGATTTCTTTGCGGCGATAACGATGCCGGACGTATTGATGTCTTCGCCTTTTGCTTGTGTATAGACATCGAACGCGTTGTTCTGTGATTTATTTTCCAGCAGCATCCGTCCGACACCGGACAATCCGCTTACGGTTTCAAGGTTTTTATTTGCGGCGAGTCGTATATCGTTTCCGGCGGCGGTAATATCGACGGACTTATTGGCTGTGAGGACGGCATCATCTCCGGACATCATGACGAACCGTCTCTGCGGGAATACGGACACATCGGATGCGGAGAAAATCTCGATGCCGTTAGCACCGGTTCGGATTTCGTTTCCGTAGGCATCTTTCAGGACGATTCCGCCGTCTTCGGTGAAATACATACCTGTTTTCCGGACGGTATATGCGACTTGTTCTCCGGCGAGTCCGGAGCGCAGGATAAGTTTCTGTAAATCGGGGATGAATTGTTTTGTGCGCAGTGCGGCGTAATCGAGTTTCCCGTTCCCTGTGGGTCTGTCGGTGCGTTCGTAGTTTTTTTTATGTTGGAGGAACGCGTAGAGTCCGGCATACTGTTCTCTTGCGACGACATCATCGTTATTGAGTTGCTGCAAGATTGACTGACTGACGTGTGATGCAGGAGTTTTTAGCGGACCGGTTTTATCTTTTTCCCCTACTCCTGGTGTGAAGTTTTTATCACCGGCATCGCCGTCTGCGTTCCAGGGTTCGCGTGTTTTCCGGAAGCAGGGGATATTGACGCTCCGTTCAATGGCTACTAGTCGGCTTGCCTGTACGATGTAGGACCCTGTAGCGGTGATTTGCCGTTGAAAGACCTGAGAAGCCGGCAGCGTCTGCGACAAGTCGTTTTTATCGGCTGCGGGCGGTACTTTGACACCAAGCAGACCTCCTTGGCCGAACCAGCCCTTATATTCTTCGAACCGGAAAAACGGTTTAACATTTTTATTTTTTACGGTGGCGGCGTTGTCTAGAGTTCGGGTATCAAACTGCCGGTCGGGTTTGATGTCGCACCATGCGGAGAGTCCGTTTGGTTTTTGCAGTAATCCCAGGGATTCCCACGAGAACAGTGCTGTTCCGGTGTAATCATAGGATTCACCGCCGTTGCTATATTTTTCGACGGTTCCTGCTGGTGTCCATAACTGATATGTTCGGGCGACCTGTCGCTGTAGTCCGTCGAGGAAGTTCATCCAGATGCCGCAGTCATCGTTCATACGGAGGATCATCTGAAACAGATTCAGGTGCATTAGTCCGCCGAACAGGTTGCTGACGGAGAAATCGCCCAGAGCGGAGAGGTCTGCTGGCTGTCCGTCGCCGTGATACGGCATTGTGTGTGATTTGGAGATTGTTTGGGCTAATAGATTTTTTTGGGCACCGACGCGTCCGTAGAAAAACGCGTTCAGGTTTTGTATTCCGAGATTGAAATTGGAGTCGATGAGAACGGGTTCGGCTCCGATGATCAGTCCTGGTTTTAGGACATTCAAATCCCACCAGACAAGCACGACGGACCCTGGCGAATAGACGCGGGCGACACGTCCGGCGAGATTATTGCCGGCACCGTTTAGGTCGATGCAGAAGTGCATAATGTCCGGATTTTCCATACGGACGAGATAGACACCTTCGAAGACATTGGCGTAGATGACTTTGGCTTTCTTGATCGAATTTTTGGATTCGTCGAGACGTTTGTCGTACTGACTGAGGTGTCCGAAGCCGTCGCCGAGGTCGGAGAAAAACTGGCTCTCTTTACCGAGTATGCCGAAGCGGGCCAGCAGCAGTTGATTTGTGAGAAAACTCATAGGACGGGCTGTGCGGTTCAGCACCGCACAGCAATCATATCAGATCAGTCGTTGATGTCCATAGCCGCGAACTGTGCAACGATGTTGCTGTTCACGGTAAGCGTGTCGATTCGCTGTGCTATTGATAATCGTCTGACGAGGATGCCCCGCAGTGACGTGTTTGGCATTCCTTCGGCAAGTTCTCCGCTATCGCAACTGGAATCCATACCGGCAATATGCATCGTATTATCCACGGTATTACAGGCGTTTCCGTACTTTCGGATGAATTTAATATAGTCTTTGGATCCGGCGAGAATTGAATTGATGTTCAGTTCGCCTTCTGGGAAGCCTGTGACGGAGTACATTGCATTGGTATTAAGTCCGCGCAGATTGACGACGCTCTGGTTGTAAGAGCAGCCGTAATCTTGAATAATCATACCCTTGTATCCGTCTCCGCTGCCTTGATCGAAAGCCATGACAGCAGCACCGGAAAACTTCATACCGCCTTTGATAAGGGGGTAGGAAGAGGAATCATTACCGAAAATATCAGTATTTGCCATTTTTCGTTTTTTTGGTTAAAGTTTTTGCTGTCAAGCAGCGGTCGTTGAAAAGTTCGTATTTGCAGCGGAGGTTTCGGCGACAACTTGCAGGTGCAGTTCGATCCGGTTGACCATATGCGGCAGTTCGATTTCGATGATGACGTTGACGACATCAAGGAAAATGGGGTCGATGGAGACATCTCTGATATAGTAATTCACGATTTGTCCGCCGAGAGCATCGGAGTAATACCGTAGCATAAGTTGGCTGGATGCTTTCTGCATTGCGTCGAAAATGAACGTCAAACCTTCTCGAGTGGCATTTACTTTTCCGAGCAGGTTTCCGAAAGCGGCGTTGTAGTAGTTTGAAACGGAGTCGAAATTCCGTGTTGACATTTCTTCCCGTTCGTTCAGGACGGTGAAATCGCCGGAGGTGATTGCGTGTCTGACGAACGTGGACTCATCGTTTTTAGCGATGATAGTCACGCCTTTTGTGGCTAATGCGTTAAGCATTCGATCGGTGAACTGGTCGAAACCGTTTAGGGCATCAAATCCTTTGATTGATTTGAGAGTGATCGACACGTTTGGGTTGACGGCGCAGGCGTAAGCGGCGACGGCGGCGGACATGAAGTATCCTGGCACGGCATAACCATCTGCATTTGGGTTGATGGCCCAGGTCAGGATGCATCGTCTGTTTTTGGTCCAGTTAACGATACCGAGATTCTCTTCGAAATTTGTTTCGTTTGTTGGTCTCCAGATTTCGTATCTGGCGGCGATATTGATTTCGTTATCTAACGGCGTGCTTAGTTCCAGGGATTCATCGTTAATGACGCGCAGGACGATTCTGGAGTCATATTTTAGGGAGCCGTCATTGCTGATGCTGTAATTGCATCGGAACTCATCTCCGGCTTTTACGACCCCGAAATCTGGCGTATCGGCGATGACGTAATCGTATTCGGTTCCGTTTCGATCTGGGTTATCGACGACTTTTGCGACGGTCGGCGTGGTATTGCTGTATGTGATAACGGGAACGGATTCCGGCAGTTCGATGGGGAACCAGCATTCTTTTCTTCGGTTGATGGTATCTGAGCTTTCTGACTCTACGTAGTTAAGTACGGTTTGCTGTACGACGGTGCTTGTTGTAAGCGGCACGATTGCGTAAGCGTTTTTCAGTTTGCTTAGTACGTTAAGTGCGGCGGTCCAATCATCGAGTAGTCCTGGGTTTTTAACTACGGCGAGGATAATTTCTTTTCCTTCGGCGTTCTGTAATGCTTTGTAAGCACCGTATTTAAGCGGGTTATCTGGGTGAATGGGTCCTGGCACTAGTCTTTCCAGATCGGAGAGCGTTGCGAGCGTGATGCTTGTCAGAGAGGTATTCCAGATACGGCTTCTGACGTAGACATCGGCGCGCAGTACGGGCAGGTTATGTTCGAACTCTTTTGTTGCTGCATTGAGTTCTTCGGCGATGAGGACTTGCTGTTGGTTTTGGGACCAGAGGTTGTTCTCTAATTGCAGGTTTTTCACGAGGCAGAAGGCGACATTGGCGATGGTTGCTTCGGTATTGATATTGGCATAGGGTGTCGGCAGATTATTTCTGACGACGATCGTCACATCGGTTGTGCTGTCAGTAATTGGTTTTACCTGATAGATGAACTGTTCACCTGCTGTCACGTTGACGGTTCCGACGAAAGCGACGGTCAGTCCGTTTCCGATGGCGTAATTGGCTACGGAGTCATCAATAACGATTTCCTGTGGGGAGGAGACACCTGCGGTATCGGAGACGATGATGACGGGTTTCTGTTCATCTGGGTCAGCGGCGGCGGCACCGAGGGATCCGCCGCGTTTGACTGTAAAGACGTAGGAAGTCGGAATACGGGAAGAGTAAGCACCGTTGATAGTGGCGACGCTAGTGCTGTTTAGCAGGACATCATCTCCGGTGACGGGATGTTTTTCATCGACGGGTTTTACGGCGAAGATGCTGCTGTAAAAGTTTTTTGTGTTGCTGCCATCGGTGTAGGAGAATTTAATGGCATCACCGACCTGTGGCATCCGGCTGCTGAACTCGCTAAGCGGCACGATCAGTTCGTTGTATTTTTTAGCGGGGACAGTGACATCTGCTTCGGCGTAACCGAGCATTGCGTTTTCGAGGAAAACGCCGGTGTAGGACGTATCGACGGAGTTATCTCCGACGGCGCGTTTGAACGGCACAGCCAGAGCGGGTTCGCCTAACAGATATTCACCGGCATAAGCGTTTGATTTTTCATTTTCTGTGTAAGCCGTGATATTGGCGGCACCGCCGACCAGTGCGATATTCTGTTCGGCGGCAACGGCTGTGTTACCGCGCTGAATGGTCTGATAAATTGCAATACCGGGTGCTTTGTATGCGCTCATTTTTGCGTGCTGGTTAAATTCCGTCTATTTGAAAAACAGGTCTGATATGTCTAATCGGTGGTCGGTTCTGTTTCAATGCCCAATGGTTATGGTGTTCGTAACTAACGCTTACGGACACCATGTATGACTCATTATCTTCTTGCAGGATTCGCGGAGCGGAGATACCGGACACTTGCAAATTGTCTATACAGACGGCATCTGCGAGTTGGATTCCGTACACATTAAAAAACGTTGCCACTTCGTGTGCGAGGATTTCGACGGACGCAAATGACTTCGTCAGGCATGTGAACGTATGTATCCCGATCCATGCATCTATTTTATCCCCATTCTTTCGGTCTCGGAGTCCAAGCGTGCCGTGTATTCCGAGTGGGTTTTTCCGCCAATCTCCGCGATGTATGAGGATTGCCGGACGAAAGTTTACGGTTTGTTTTTCCGGTTTAAGTCCGACACCGATGTAGATAGCGGTTTCTGTGGTGCCGTCGAGGTTATTTCCGGGTTTCCATAAAACGCTGGTCAGGTCGGGATCGAATATATGCGACGGTGCAGAGAAATGCTGCTGTAACGTGGTCTCGAAAAATCCGGTTAGCAGCAGCGGTCCCTTGAATCCTTGTTTGGATATGTCGATTTCGGGCATTTCAGTAGTGGTTCAGTGTCCGGTGATAGGGGGAACTGACGACACCGAACATTCCGTTCAGGTTCAATTCTTTTTTCTTCACTGTCAGCCATTGTTTCCATTGCTGCTCGTACTGTGCGGCTGTTTGCAGGTACTCGACATCCCTTGCGAGGTCATCACCTGCTGCGCCTTCGATTGACATTTTCAATTTATTGCGTCGGTATCGTAAGGCGGCTTTGTTATACAGGCTGGCGATGATTTTATTGATCCAGGGTTCGATCCACGGGAACGTAGAGCATGTGTAGGTATATCGTGCCAGATGCGGTGTTGTGCCGTTCCATTCCCGTACGGCACTGACAATACTGTCGAGAATATCGGCATTTGAGAATTCGGTATATCCTTGTAGCAGGTTCTCTGTATCGGTATCCATAATCCGCATCCGAATATCGGTTAGCGTTGGCGTATGGCAGGCGTGTCCGTTGTGCCAGGCGGAGCGTTCGACGGAGAGGAGTCCTTTGTGGATATAGAGCGGGTTCTGATCGTTTTTCCGGCAGAGACCTATGGAGAGGCAGAACAGACCGCCCATATTGGATACGGGCTGCGGGAGTGGAAATCGGACGCTTCCGGTAGCGGGATCGAGGATTTTTGCCGGTGCGATCCACAAGGGGGAACTGGCTTCGTCGGCGGTCTGAATGCGTACTTCTACGTAGACTGGCAGTTGGCATCGCTGCGGTGTCTGTGGTTTAAGACATCCTTTGTCGAGCGATTCGAGCAGTTCTTCTTCGATTTCTTCGATAGATTCTTCCGGGACATCGTTATACTCCGGCAGATCGTCGCAGTGGCAATGGTGTTCGCCGATGAACGCATTAAGATTCAGCGGTTCTCCGTTTTGCTGACGGATTTCCCACTGAATCAGGACATCTGTACCTTGCTGTACGATTGCCGCTTCGACTTTGGACAAAGCGGGACAATTCTCATACAGTGCAGTATCGGGTGCAATAACAATCTTTGTGTGCATTGCATTATTGACATATGGGTTATGGATGTGAGTGTTCAATAGGCTCTACCAATACTGCTTTCAATGATTGATGCGATTATGCGTATTCCAGAACACTTCACGAAGTACGCTGTCTGCTTGAGGATGTTGGTCCAAGTTATTTATGTTTTCCGGGTGGAATAAATAATCTCTCAAACGCGCATTTTCTGGATCATTCTGAGTCAGATAATTGTGCGTTCTATCCAATGCCCGCTGCTCAGGCGTTTTCTTCGGTATCATGCTGCCCCAATATTTCCCAACAGCTTGGGGGTCCTGTAACCATTGCGCTCCCTGTACAGCCTGCTGTACCATAGGATGATTGACTCCATTCTGGACACCCTCGCCCAAACGCTGCAAACTTTGCACCAATGCCCGCGCCGCCGCCTGGTCCTGCGCATGTTGCTGCGCCCCTTGCCGTGCAAACTGCCTGCCTTCCGGTGAGTACAGCTCATGCAAGGCATTTTGGACATCAGGATCACCATTTTGCATAAATTCCGGCAGTTCGATGGGGAACCAGCATTCTTTTCTTCGGTTGATGGTATCTGAGCTTTCTGACTCTACGTAGTTAAGTACGGTTTGCTGTACGACGGTGCTTGTTGTAAGCGGCACGATTGCGTA
>LSPZ01000018.1_pt1 | contig 54027 bp, 61 predicted proteins | sample 651281 | NCBI WGS metagenome assembly LSPZ01 (sample SAMN04438313, study PRJNA306036) | termite gut metagenome | isolation source: viral DNA filtered from gut of termites from termite colony 2 | host: Coptotermes formosanus | place: USA: New Orleans, Hayne Blvd. | collected 2013-06-18
CACATTCAGTTGGGATATAGGCGTTAAGCGTGTGCTGATTACTTCGCTATATAATGAACTATACCCGCAGCAGCGTGTCCTTAACCAGTTGGATGCTAAACTAACGCAAGACTTGGCTACATATAAGGGGCCTACACCGATAATGAGTACGGATGCTCCGTTAGCGTTAAAACGAGTAACGAACTCCTCTGCTGAGTGCTTGTATGTAGATGACCCGGCTGGATTAGCACAGATGCTTGGCACTATCAATCCTACGCCGTTAGACCCTAACCTGTCTACGGAAAGTAACGCCGCTAAGACTACTATGTTTGAATTAGCAGGCGTACAACAGTTGTCGATGGATATGGAAAACTATCGCTCGGCTGCTGCTATCATTGCTTTAGACCAAGCGCACGACGCTACGTTCCAGAGTCAGTTATCTGGTATGGCTGTATTCGTACAGGATATACTAACTACGTATATAACGTTTATGTCCGCTAAGCATCCGCAGGATGGCAATACTGGTATCGACTGGCGCGATGTAAATGAGTTGACACAGAACGCTTACATAGAGGTAAAGCCGATACATATAAACGACCCGTTAGGCTCTAAGAAGACACCACAGCCTGACTACGATGCTATTGCTACAAAACGGTATATAGTAGACGTAGTTAAAGGCAGGACTACGTATGCAGATTTGCCTATATCTATTGATGACAAGAATGTCCGGAAGGCTGCGGTGAATACACTGATACGGGTGTCGTCTACAGGTGAGCAGTGTGAGCCGTTGGTTGAATGGCTTATGGATGCTTATATAGACGATGTGATTAGAGGGGAGGCACAACTATGAGTGAAGTGTCTACCTCACGTGTAACTACTGGTCTGTCGCTAACGAAGGACTTACGCGCGTATCTAGCGTCAGCCGCTATGGTAGAGAATTGCGGCGGCGATAGAATATCACCGACTAATGATAGCATATATACGCTGTCAACACAAGAGAACCTAACATTAAGAGAATACGTACGCAAGAACCCCAATAAGGCACTGAAAGAAGCGGAATACATTATGGCGCAGTGGTCTTCTGTGCTAACCGAAGCCGGAATGACTGGTGGTATATCGGTCAATGATACGTTCGTGCCGTTATCTAAGAACACAGTGAAGATGGTAGAGGAACGTGTCAAGGCGGCTAAAGAGGACTTGAACACTGTCCGTATGTTGTCGGTGATGCCTGACGACACAGCGGGGCTTCGGAAGGATGTTATTATTGATGCTCTATATAAGAAGGCGGTGTATCAGAATGATACAAAGGCTCTGATATATTTGTTTGATAGAATAGAGGGGAGGCCTGGTGAAACTAAGGTAAATGATACAGACTGGGACAACAGAGATAACGTTAGAAACATATTGTATTACGGGTTGTTCGATAAGCAGTTAGAAGTATTGCAGAGTGGGCCTGGGACTAAGATAATAATGGCTGGGCGTCGTTCCGGTAAGACGCATCTAGGGTGCGCTGCTATGTTGCTTTCTACATTGTCGAGAAAGAACACTACGGCTATGTTCATTGGTCAGACTAAGACAGCCGCAGAGAGCCTGGTTACTACCGGTATGAACGACCTGATAGATAAATGCGACTTACGTGATAATAAGGGTAGACGCCTTAACTGGAAGAAACTGGACAACGGGTCAACGATAACTGTGCGTGGGTTAAGTAGTATTGACGACTTAGACCAGGTGCGTGGGCCTAGGGCAGAAATAATAGTAATTGACGAGTTCTTTCATATGAAGACCAACCTGCTGGAATACTTTATGCGTGAGGTATTGACACCAATGCAACTCGATTATGCGAAGTCGTATCAGATGTTGCTTATAGGGTCTTGCCCCAGTATAAGACACCAATACGGTGAGAAGGTCTGGGATGAGTGGGATATACCTCACTATGAGTGGACTTGTTTTGAGAACCCGTATCCTGATGGACTTGATAAAGAAGTCAAGTTAAAATATATACAAGAAGCAGCGGACAGAGAACACGTATCTATGGACAGCGCTTACATACAGCGTGAGTTCTACAATAGACGGGTCTACGATACAGACTTGCTACTGTTCCCGGACTTTACTTCATACGACCCAGAACTATCGGTACCGCAGATACACGTAGACAGAGTATTCTGCGGTATAGATTATGGCACTGGTGATAACACTGCTATAGTGGGTGTGGCGTGGGATGATACTGAGAAACGGGGTTATGTGTTCTTTGAGCGCAAGTTCAACAGGCTCACGATAGACCAGTCGCGTGGAGTGTTCCAAACACTCAAGGACGAGGTTTCTTTGCTTTGGTCTATTGCTACAGACTTCTTTCCATCAATGAACCCCGCTGAGGCTAACAAGCGCGTATCCTGGGTGTTTGATACAGACCAGACTATGGTAACACAGGAGTTTGCTATATCACTACGACACCCTGCTGATGCTACTCTGCGTATGAAAATAATGCCTGTAAAGAAGCACGGCAATGTTACGCTAATGCAGGACAAGATACGCGAACTGCTACGGTCGGGTAATCTTGTAATTCTTAAGGATGGTTTGTGTCAGCACGAGTTCGAGTCCACTGTTGTCTTGCGTGGGCCTAATGGTGAGGCGTACCCAGACGTGGATGACAAGACATACCACCCAGACCTTATACCGGCGTTACGGTATGCGTTATGGTATGCTATAGGTATAGGAGCGCCTAAGAGATAAGGGATAGAATATGAATGAATTAGTAACAACTAAACAAGACGAACTACTTACACAGGCTCAGATGGCTGAGCGTCTTGGTGTAAGTGTAGCAACAGTATCTAGACGCATAGAGGCGTTAGGTCTAACACCAGCGGTAGAGAAGGCCAATCTCGGCAAAAGTAAGGGATGGCAGCCTGCTCTATACTCACTAGAGCAGTTTTCAATTTGCAAACAGCAACAGGTGAAAATTGAGGATGAAAAACAAAGGGCTATAAAGAAGGCGTCAGACCTGACTAAACCTATGGTTAAGCAGCATATTCTTAAAGAATATGTCCAACATTTAGACGAGGATGATAGTCTAGAAAGCGCTGAGGAAGTCCTTGCTAACGCCGCTGGTTTTATTGCTATGTTCGTCAAGAAGGCTGACCGGTTTAGACAGGAGTGCTTAGAGAAAGATAAGAAGATAGCATTATTAGAGGATGATAATAGACGCCTTACGCACGAACTAGAAAACGTGAATGTATTGTTAGACCTATCAGCCTCCTACGCTTCTGTCAAGAAGATGGAGGCAAAGAATAATGAGCAGTATAACTGGCGGTTGTTGAAGGGCTGGGCTATAGAGCATCAACCGGAATATACTACTGCGCTAATGGGTAAGGTTCCAGACCAAAACTATGGATAGGTAAATACCTATCATAGTATAGTATGGGAAGCAGTGTACGGGATAGTGGTATGAGCAAGATAAAATGTGTACGCGATGACCATACTGGAAACATCTATTGTGTAGCCCCTATAACTGGTAAGTTATATAAGTACAGACCGCCGGAGGAAGTTACTGTGAATAGTATTCCGCCTGTAGTTATGAAGGCTTTGTTTAAGCCGTCTTGGTTTGATATGGAAATGGAGTACGTCAATGAAGACAGAGACCGCGGCTAAACTAACGCATAGCAAGTTCTGGCGATTTGTGTGGAAGGTGCAGGATACGTTGTATATAGCCCTACGTGGGTTTATTATATTTAAGAGGAATAGATGAGTAAAACTAGTTTTATGTATGTTAGTGATAATGGGTGTACGTATATAGTAGACCCTGTGAGGCATACTATAGATGAACATTGCCCTATTAAGGATATATCCAAACTGCCTTCTGATTTAGTAGATGCTATTAAGGCGGCTAAGTTCGAGGTATATGTGGACGGTAAAACTATTAAGTAGGGGTTAAATATGAATAAGTTTGGTATTGATAACTGCATAAGAATGGATAACGGAGAAATCTGGTGTACTGACGAGTTTGGTAACGTATATAAGGTGGATATGAGCAAAGTACCTACTGAGAAGGTTCCTCCTTGCGTTATACAAGAACTTATTGCTGGACTGCATAAGCGTATAGGAGGTTCAGTATGAATTCCACGCTTCAATATAAAAGCATAGAAGACGATTGTGTCTATTATTTTGATGAAGAGCGGTTACGCTGGCGCAAGTATTGCGATGTAGATACATTACCTATTTCCGTGAAAAAGCAATTTGACGCTGACTACGCTAAAACAAGTATTATAGATAAAGCGTCATTGGCATTACAAAGGGGCGTAAAATGAATAATGTAATACAAATACCGTCTAGTGATGGTTGTATTTATATGTTTAATCTTGATACTGGTAAGGCTCAGAAATTATGCGATTTAGAGTCTCCAGCAGCCTTTCCTGATGATGTAAAGAATAAGATAGCGGACTTACAGCGTAGGACTGTAAAGAAGGAGTCTAAATGAATATAAAAATCGAAATCTGCGGTAACTGGTCAGAGGTTAAGATTTCTGACTGGTCTAATGCTGTTAGGTCGGAGTATACATACTCCAACATAGACAAGAAGGACCTGATTAAACTGCTGAAGTTTAAGAAAGAACCTACTATGAAGCAACTGAAAGAACTGCTTGGTAAGGCTGTTCCTAAGGAAAGCGATACCTCAAAAGGTTGCGGCGTTTGTGATGGTTGGTGGGCTGATGATTAAACGTAAGCCAAAGAAGCCGAAGCCGCCTAAGACAGGTTTCAGCAAGTTCTTAGAGGAAGCGTGGCTCGTTCTTGTAGAGCGCTGCAAATTGCACAAGGCTATGCGTATTCTCAGTACCCAGCAGTGGAGCGTGGAGTTTCTGATTTATCTAGTCAAGACTGCGGCTAAGCAGTATGGTCAGGATATACAGATACTTATAGAGAACAAGACAGGGGACAAGTTCACTATAACGAACTACAACAAGGTTGATAACAAGAAGCAGACAGAGACTTTGCTAGACGCCCTTGACGATAAGGCGAGGTTCGATGCTATCTTTGCTAATCTTAATAATCACCCGTCTACGAGGATGCTATAATGGAAGAACTAGGACTACAGATGACGGCGGGCTTGCCCGTATGGTTTAGGATGGCATTTATCCTCTTCATAACTTTAGTGGCTGTGGTATATATCCTCCCTAGGATACGCAGGGATAAAACCGGCAAGTGGTATTTATACTCTCAGAAGTATGAGGATAATAAGAGAAACGAAAAGCAGGATAAAACCTTGTCTACGCTCGACGCCCTCGTAAAGAGTGTAAGTAATCTTACTACAAACCAGTGTGATATATCTACAAAATTAGAAGAGCATATAAAAAAAGATATAGACATTATAGCGAAGATAGACAAAGATATATCAGATAGTAAAGCCGACCGTAATGATTTAGGGTTGACAAACCTTAAGCAATCGGTATATCTGCAAGAAATGCCTATTGAAGAGCGCCTATATGATGGGCTTAAGTATATAAATAGAGGTGGTAACGGGACTGTAAAGAAATATATAATAAATGAGTTAGTCAAGGCTGCTCCAATATCGTATCATACGATAACTAGAGTAAAGCCAGAATTAGCAATACCTGGTATAGAAGTTCCGGAGGAATATGATGTATAGTGATTTTAAGGTCTGGTATGTAACAGAGGACGGGCTACAGTGGTGCTGTAGTTACCCGCTGTATCGACCACAGTATATAGTATAGGAGTATAATTATGAGTATAGTAGACGTTGTAGGAAAGATTACTTACAAGGATGATAGCGGCTCAGGTGGCGGTGGTAGCAAGTCGACCGGTTCTTCTGGGTATGTATCGACCGCTCCGAAGGGCAGTACGCGCAGGGCTGGTCAGGAGAAGTTTGATGAATGGAAGGCTGCGCTAAAACCATTTGTTAGTACTAGTATGGCGAAATTATCGCCTGAAGATAAGGCTACGGTAATGGGCGTATGGAAGGATGCTAAAAAACTATTCCCGTCATTAGGTTTCTGGTATGGAGCAGATGGTCATGCTGTTCAAGCGGGGGACTTGTATGCTAAATTACATAAGTTTTCGCAGGACGAAGTGAAGCGCGATGAGAAGGCTGCTGCGTATAATGCTAAACACGGTTTTTCGGACGATATGCTTGCTCCTAGCCCTGCGCCAGAAGCCCCGATAGCGGGCGCTATAGACCCCGTAACTGGTGAGTACAAGGTTGCCGCAATAAATATACCTGACCCTAAAGAGACAGGAGCGGTTAAACCCAGACTTACCGATGCGCAGAAGAAAGCAAAGACGCTAGAGGAACGCTATAATGCGTGGGGTAGTGGCACTAAGAAGGACTTTGACGCGCTGCTTGAACAACTTGCGACTAGTGATAAACCTGACGAGGGGACTCTTACGAAGTGGATGGATGCGCAAAATAAAGCGGCTGCCAAGGCTGGTAATGCCGGACTAAGGGCTATATCGTTTAAGGACGTTATGGATATGGCTAATGCTAGACATAATAAGAAAGACCCGGAAGAGACAGTACCAGTAGTGGATGCTATGTCTCCTGAAGGACTGGCTGCCGCACAGACTACTAGAACAAGTGCTGATTATCAGGGGCCTGGGTCTGCTGACAATAATAGGCTTAGCGAATACGGTACGCTGCAACAGGAATTAGCGACAGCCGAGAAGGCTGTAGCGGAATTGGAGGGTAATCCTCTTAAGGAGGATACTACTGTTTGGCAACCCAAAATGCAGAAGGCTAAAGCGGATGTGAATAGTATAAACAAACGTATGAAGGCTTTAGAGGATAATACTAATAAACCTACTCCAAAGCCAAAGAAAGAATACCAGCATACCGGTAGCACGAAGTAACCTATGATAGACGACGCTACCTACTATAATATACCACTAGACTCACCTATCAATCCCTCTGCGGATGATACCATCACCCCGCTGTCTAGCCCTGCGTTCAAGGTGAACAATCAGGAACTAGTTGGCGGGTTAATGACTAACTCTTTTGCTTTTGAGAAACAGGGGTATATTGTAGGTAATAGGTGCGTCAATGTTTCCCCATCCTTTGCTGGGGAAATGTATACCAACTTCCCAGGTGTAAATAATGCTGATGTAATAGCGTATAAAAAGTCCGATATATACTTCCCTAATGATAGTACAGCGTGGAACTTTATATTAAAAGGGGATAATCCTAATAACGGCAATTTTGAATTTTCGTTAGCGTTCTCAAGAAACATAGCGGGCAATCCATATATTATGGATATTAAAGGTACTGTAACATCTATGGTCAGGGTTCTGGGCTATACTGACGCTGCACGTACACAGCCGAAAGACGTGTATATATTGCAGTATCGGGTAACTGATAGGACTGCAGTAGGCACGTTTACTATGGTTATAGACGCTATGGCTATACTTATACTGCCTGAGATATATACCAATACAGGTACGCGTTATGTAACAACTACTAATACTACGTATAACTATAATGTTGAGGGACGCGACCCTGGCTTTATTGTAGATGTGCAACCTAGGGTAGGGGCTGACGGTATAGGTATGCAGTTACCTGACGCTACCTTTGGTTATGCTTCTGTTACTAAGCAGAACTTTAGTAGCGCATCATCAGACAACAGTTCGTCGTTTGGTGTAGGTTTTAACGGAAATACAGGCATATTCAAGGTTAGTAATGTACGGTCTACTTCCCCTTCTGTTAGTGTTCCAGCGTCGGCTGGAGTAAACCTGGTGTCAGGTTCTGTAACAACTAACTACGGGGCAGCAGATACCGTTCATGGTGGACTACTGCCGTTTAAGGTTCAAGCGAGAGTAGTAGACAATTTTAATACTGATTTTAAGATTAACGCTACTTTAGAAAATACTAAAGTATGGATGCGGTTCTTGTCCGTGGACTGGACACGTGAGGTCGGTGGTAATGCTTCGACTACACCACCGGTCGCGGGTATTAAACTGGGTATAAAGGTAGCGATAATAAAAAAAGGGGATGAACAGAGTAGTCCGTATTATTCATATAACGCTAGTCATCAACCAGAGCCATACAACTACAACTACATAGACCACCCTGAGCTCCTGCTTGCGATGGCTTATCCGAGGAGGGTTAAAGCAGAGTATACGTTTTATCTAGCTGAGACTACAGCTAACAGTCGGTACGGATTTCGTTTCACTGCTACCGGTAAAGAGAACTTATTCAACACACAATATAATAACAATTCAAGTATCTGGCCGCAAACCCCGTTTGTTATTGACGTATGGCTTGAGGTTACCGGCTATGATGTTAGCTATGCAATGTGTCCTATAACTGACTATTCTACAGGTACGTACTGGACATATAGATGCCCTAATTACAGAAACAGGGGCGTGCAGGCGATGATGTTGTTCGAGATACTAGCCGAAGAGGGTAATAAATTATACACCCCCGCAGTGGTTACGGACTTCGCTAAAGGCGGAATTATTGGGACGACTGGTCAGCTAAGAAATGTACATTACTCAGCGTCTCAGTCTGCATTGGCTCCAGGTATGGAAGTAGTAGAGAGTACTCACTTAAATCTGACCACCTGGAAAATACGTACTTATGTTGATACTGTTATATTGGCGAGGTACAGAGCCATTGACATCCGGTTTACTACGCAAACTACCGCGAATGGTATGCGCTGCGTAAAACTAGACTACTATCACGATGACTCTCAACCCCAGAGCATAAACAAATTGGCTTACGGCAGTACCAATCTAAACTGGGATACTAACTACGCATACTCCATCTTCGTAAATAACGTGTCTCCTCCGCAATGCTTTACGTCATTTCAGCAGGGGCTACCTAATATATTCAAGGTTGGTTTCGACTGGCAGGATACGCCTACTACAGATACCACTACTAATAGCAGTACTACAACCGGTAGTAACGTCAATACCACTAACGGCGGAGCCCCCATACACGATGACGACTTCGCCTTCACTGAGAATGGCAACACCGCTGGTAGTACTGGTCATAGCGTTACCACGACATATCAACTCAATGGGCCTGATACTACTACTCAGGGTCCTGATACGGTTACTAACGGAAACACGACTACGACCACCATTATCACTAGAGACCAGTATCAGCAATTTAGGTTTGTTATTACGCGGGACTATAATACGCAAGAAAATAAAACTTACGGGAACAGACATACAACGGTATGGACGTATAGTGATAACTACATTACCGAAGCTAGAGTAAATACCGTTACAACCGACACGTCTCAAACTACTACATCGCCCGATGGTAACGGTACGAAGGATACTACCGTTAGAACAGTTGTTACTACAGTTACCGAGACTATTACACATATATCATCTATGTACTCTTATATCACTGATAAAACTACAACTCACAGCGACGTTACTACAACTAAAGAGGTAACTACCGTAGTAACCACGACCGTAGTCCACCACGGCTTCGCTGCGTTTACGTCTAATTTTTATTATACCCCGCCGTTTAAGCCAATGTCGTCTGTATTTACGTTGAGAAGTCAATTTGGGTTTCGAGACCCAGAATACGTAAGCGAAGTGAGCCCCATCTTCGTATCAGATTGTCCTGCCAGGAGATCGCCTGCCTCGGTGTTTACCGCCGACGGTTACGTTATGCCCACCACTACTTACGTAGTTAACGAAGAGTACCTGTATGGCAGCCTGTACATATACAACTACTTCAACACGCTAGACTCCGTGTCTACAATTGGTATAACTAAGACTGAAGCGGCTACCCATGCGCCTAGTATTATGAACTACAACGGTGGTGATACATACGTTGACTTGTATAATGATTTACTTATCACATACGGTAAAATTGGTAATGCTGCGTTGAATATCGGTTTCAATGCGGTAGACCCGGAAGGCCCAATCTGGGGAGCGCAGGACATCATAACGTACAATGACGAAATAGGAATAGACGTAGGACTGCTATTCGTTGAAAAACCGTATATATCTAAGGTAGAGAAACCTGCGCAGGACCCTGTGTTCAGTGGTATCAATAGTTACTTTCTGACTGATTGTAGTATCGACGGTACCTATGACTATAAGAGATGGTACGAGCGTACAGACCACGACCCTAAATATAAGTATCAGACCGTAAAAGCGACGTTTCAGTCTACGGTTGGACAGTGTAATGTATCAATGGACTTGTGTATAACTCCCGATATTCGTAATTTTACGATACTGCCGAGAGATATAACAACAACGCCACGTGGGCTTATACTGCAGATTAACAGCGCTACCCCCTCTATGTTCTCCACGAGCGGCTCTCTTATGCTTAATATACGTGATACAACAGAACACAGTATAGCGTTTCAGCCAATAGCGATGCTTGCGTCGCTGGGTAGGTTTGGTGGAGCTGCTACGGTGAGCCTATTAAATACGCAATCAGCGAGTTGGGATGAAGACACTGTATTTAGTACAGGTACATATAGCCCTGTGTACGGCAGTGGTACTTTGCTGTGGAAGACCTCCTACGAAAGACCGGACTTCAATGGCACAACTAACTGGGATATAAAGATAGCCGACCAGGAGTCTCCTGCTGGATACGTGGGCGTGTGGTATATATACTATGTTGCTAATGAAGGGTTTAAGGCGTACTTCAGGCATCTCGGTCTGTATAGTCAGAGTGTAGATGCGGGCAACATAACTACTATTGCTAACTCGTACCGCGCTCCTGGTGCGAATAATCGTTATTACTTCTACGTGGACGGCAACGAGTATTATATCGAAATTAACGATGGCGCATATATGGTGCTATCGGTTAAATCTACAACTGTTGACGGGTCTATTGACGAGCGTAAAGTAGATATGCGTGTATCTCTGGAAGGCGACTATATTATCAAAAGGCTTCCGGTTACGAAAAGACCTGACGTATTAGATTATATTGTTACTGATGCTAATACTGTAGTATGTATTACTCCTAATGACTATGTATTATACAGAAGAGATAATGCGTCAAGTAGTTTTAATACCTATAGAGTTGTAGACCGACGCAGGGCGCCTTTCTTCTCTGGTCAGACTGTACTGCAGGGGTCATCTAGTCTTAATTCAAGTTCTATCACGGTTCTGTGGTGCTTGTATGAGGGTGATGGTCAAGTAGAGATTATGTTCAGTAAAGAGCAGGGTAACAATGTATTGACTAACTTCAAAACAGTTACTATTCCTACTAGAAGTACAGGTACCTCTGCTTTTACTAGTACTGCTATATGTATGTATAGTTTCGATAAAGGTGCTATATCATCAGCGGAGTTTACGTCTCATTGTAGCGGTCGGTATATGGCTATTGGTATTTATACTGGTAGAGGTATCCGTAACTGGACAGTAGTTATAGATATAGAGAGCGCATCACTAAAGAATGTACTGCACGGTTTCGGCAAGGTCGGGCCCAATGGCATCGCTACTGGGTGTGTTCCGTCTGGGTGGTTTACGTCAGATATTGGTCTACAGGCTAAATTGGGTGATAAGTCTAAAATAGACAATACCGGTACTAACTTCACGTCTGCGCCAATATCCATAGATGAAGGACGGTCTATATCGTTCTGCTCTAGCGAGTATAATGGTATAGTACTGGCTGTGAACCCATATACGTCTACTAAGGAACACGAAATTAAGTTTGTTTGTAAGGCTTCTGTAGCCAACGGGGTGTCTAAGTCGGAGTCTGATGTTACAAACTACGCTGGGTCTGTTGTCATACAACAAGGCTTTGAAATAGACTTAAATAAGGCTGTGGAGGCTATAGTAAGCGCCGCAATCAGTGTTGTTGCTTCTGTTGTGCTTTTACCGATAAACCTTATTATGTCTATATTTGGTAAGAGTATTTCACCCCCGGCTATCCGCATCCCGTTCAGTGTGTTCCCGAAAATTACCTTGCCCTGTTTTGGTCATTGTACTTATGTAGCGGCTTACTTATGGTCGACAGTAGAATATAGCGGTATATTCATACCAAGTAACAGTACCCCCTATCCTGTGTATAGAAGTAAACTGACTGAGATACAGCGTAACAAGGATGTTGTTGACGACCAAGCTACTCTAGCCGCTGTTATGGCTAGTGTAATATCAGTTACAGACGCTGTTGCAAGTGTAAAGAAAGCAACAGATACAAGCGATGGTAGCGGCTCCGGTGGCTCCGGTGGCTCAGGTGGCTCCGATGGCTCAGGTGGCTCCGATGATAGCAACAGTGATGCTAACGAGGAGTTTGCTAAACGCGCCGATACAGTTGTGAACAATATAGGCAAGGCGGCATCAGCATTATCAGCGCTGGGCGATGGGTCGCTTACCCAGTATGGAACAGGGGGCTCCTTTGTTTGCATAGACTACAGAGTATTGGATAGCAGTCAAGTATTGACAATATCTGATGGCTCCGCTATATATGCTGGGCCTGGGTATATATGCGTAGAGTTTGGCGTGGGTGCTGTATGCCAGTTCCGTAACCGGACGTATGTCGATGCTCTAGTCCAGAAGATATTTGGGTCTGTTGAACTATCGCTGGTTATGGCAGTTTTGGGTAGTTTTTCTGCTATGGGAACAGGACTAAAACTGCCGGACTTTCTTTGCCACCCGTTAGCATTTAACGCAGGCAAGACAGAACACGCTTTCGATAGTAGTAGTATTGCTTGTATACCTTTGTATTCTAGGCTATATACTGCTTACCCTTCAGACGCTGGTACTAGCGATATTTCAGTATCTGTCCCTAAAGGTAGTATCGCGAATACCGTCGGTGATAACGTCAAAACTGTAACGCAAGATATGGGCGTCGTTCCGTTAGGCGGACAGTTTTATCAAGTTAAAAAGCGCGAAATATCATATAACAGTAACGAGACTGCAACCTTGACGCTAACCGGCGGAGCGTCCGTAATATACGCTGGTGGTAATAGAAGCGATAAGATTGCATTACCATCTGGAGACGAGAGTGTTAAAGGTGTAGCACCTGGCTGGGTACAGGACTATCCTATTGATAGAACATTCCAGTTATACTACACTGGCATACTGGGCGATGTAGTTCATACAAGTATCAAGGATACTAAGTTATGCGATGGCGCGCCATCTAATACAAAACGGGTTGACAACAGTCTGTTTATCGCTACTCCTGCTGGTGTAGCAGAAGTTAAACCGGCATCGTCAGCATTAGTTTCTGATATTACAGTTAAGCATATAACCCCGTCTACTATAGTAATTAACAAGACAGGTATAAACTGTTACGCTGATGGGGCTATGAGACACGCCTTCGATGGCTACGGGTCTCGGATAACCAGCCTAACCGGTAACACAGGCTCATTATCAATCATAAATACGTCTGTAGCAGGTATCGATTTTGATTACAATGTTAAGTTATGCAACATAATGCCTGACAGCCAGATATTCGGGGACTTCAAGGGTGCTGGTTCTGCTCCTTACTATGGGCAGAAGGTAAACTGGTATATTGCGTCTGCTACGAATAAAAATGCTATGTCATTGCAGGCTGCCGGTTTTGACCACGCTGCTACACGTTACGCCATACCGATATTAGGTGATGCTTACCAGTTCTTGCCTGGTTTCTACAAGACTACAGGTATGTATAAACTGGCGGTAATTACCGGTATTACCTCGCTATGTACAGATATGCGCGGTTTGCGAAACCGTACAATGAATGATACCTTTGCTATATACGCATCTAGTTTTATGCGGTCTCAGGAATATATATCTTCATTGTCTATGGAATACGGATTAGTAAATACTAATCCTATTGTTGCTACATTAGGGCTTAGTTACATAGGTAGTACTACTAAGTATGCCTTGTTCTATAACCACACTACTAAGGAATACTATGTATTCTCAGGCGCTGGTGATGTCAAGGAACTAATGAAGGCGGCACGTATTACACGTGCCGATAACGGGCTGTGGGAGTATCTTAATCAGATGCTTGTACACTCCGTAAATATAGATGGTAGGGACACCCTGTTAGGTTTCAAAAACGATAAGTTCAATGTAATGGTAGAAGATATATCCAGTTATATTAAGGATTGGTATATTGTTCCTACTTCTAGCGGGCTTACAATGCAGGGTGATACCGTCGGGCATATATGGCGACCTACTTTGTTAGACTATATGGCAGAGGATATTATTGCGAAAGGTCGAGGCTACTGGAAGCCTGTGCGTGGTGATACACTGGCAGACTTCTGGACAGACCGTAACTATACAAGTAGACCGAACGGTTGGCGGGACAGCCCTTACAAACTGGCTGTTGCTACACTTGGAACTGATGACAAGACAGACCATATATTCGAGTGGGTGCTAACGTTTGGTATTACTCCGCTAATGGATAAGGTAATAGGCGATAAGTATGTAGCCGTATACGTAGCATCTGAAACTATAAGTAATGGGGGCGTCAAGGAAAGCCCAGTAAGCGTAGTTAGATTACACCGCGATATGTTTACCCGTCAAGGCCCGTATGGATTATATACATACAAGTTTGCAGGACTAGGCGGGGCAGGAACGTCTGAAGGGCTATATATATGGTCTGATGGTCTCTTTGCTCTTCGTAGTCTTGGCGTATGGGTAAGAGACGTAACCCAGGATAGGGCTTCCCCGCTGTATACGCAAGTAGACTTTAGAAAGATAGAGGAATACTAATTATGTTATTGTTAATAACTGGTTATAGTTTACAATATACTGGAGTATATTATGGCTGCTAATCAACAAAATGTGCAAGCCGGCACTACGGCTATACCTAACCCTCCGCCAGGAGCGAAGGTGAATAGTTTGGGGAAATACGAGATGACTAATGCTAATACACAAACGCAGAATACTAATGGACAAACCACTGCGCAGAAGGTCGCCGGAGCCGCCCAAGCGGCTAAACCTGTTGTATCAGCATACGCAGCGCAACAAGCGAACACTCAGGCAAAAGGTATACAGGCTAAGAACGAGAACTTAGAACAGGGGTTAGCAGAGGCGTTCGATAGGTTCGCGGAGGAAAATCGTGAAAATAAGCAGAAACGAAACCTGGAGGCTAACGAGAGTATAGACCAGAAGACTAGTAATCGTATGGCTACAGAAGCCAGAGAAAAAGGGGATGCCGCTATGAACGCGGCTGGTGCTGAGGGGCAGAGTAATCCGGCGTTACGGCTACAACAGGGTAAGGCAGATGCCAATTCGGCAAGAGAATTCGCGCAAAAAGAAAAAGAGAACGCGCAGAACAGGGAGGAAACGGCTAGAAATAACGAAGCCGGACAGACACAAACAGCGGCTTACCTACGGCAAGAGGCTGATGACTATGCCGTAGCAGACGCCTATAACGCCGATGTAGCCGCGCAAGAAGCGCAAGCGGATGCTCAAGGCAATGACCAAGCGGAACCTGCGGAACAACCGCCTCCACAGCAGACACAGCAGCAACAACCGCCTCCACAGCAGACACAGCAGCAACAACCTAAGGGTAAGGCTAAGGATATATTATCAAAAGGTATGCCCGAGGAGGCGCTCAAATTGCTAGGAAATATGCCGAGGTTTGTTAAAGACGCTGAGCTCGTACCTATAAATAACATACTAAAGAAGCAAAATAAAGACCCGATATTGTTATCCACCGAGTTGCCGACCGGTTCAGAGGGGGCTGGTGTTGGTGGTAGACAGTGGCCTGGAGCAGATAATGCCGGTGGTATGAAGAAGGCGTCTGAACATAATCAGACTACGGAATTCAATATGGGAAACCTCTCCTCGGCAGCGGGGGCGATGGGCGGAGGAGCGGGCGCCGGAGCGGGCGCCGGAGCGGGCGCCGGTATGGCTGGCGCTGTCCCGCCTCTGAGTGATAGACGCATCAAGAGCGTAAAGAAACCTAAACAAGGCACGACTAATGGTGTTGCTATAGACCCTAATACGGAGTACGAGGCGGCACTTAAAGAAATGGCTACTGTATTAGCCTCACATAGGGGGTTTTACTAATGACACAGGAAGAGTTGGACAGCCTCCTTGGCACGTCTGATATGACACAGGAAGATATGGACAGCCTCCTTGGCTGGAGCCTTAATGATAGCGGTGGTTCTGGCGGTAATGCTGTTCAGAACCTGCTGAAAAACGATAAAGTAAAAACAGCGACGGCTATAGCAGACTTCTTTGTTCCTGCTGAGGCAGTCCGTAAAATAGGCGCTGGTGAAAAACTTGGCGCGCTTGACATATTAGACCTTGGGTCGACGGCATTGTCAGCCGGATTGACGGCTACAGGTATAGGCGCCCCTGTTGGCGCTGGTGTAAAGTTAGGTTCTAAAGCCCTTACGAAGGCTCTTAAGGGGGCTAAGGCTGCTACTAAAGTAGCGAAGATTGCTGATAAGACTGTTGATGCTGCTAAGGCGGCTAATAAAGTGGCTGGTGCTATTAAAGCCGCCGACAAAGTAGCGGACACAGTTAAGGCTGCTGACAAGATAGCGGACGTGGCTAAGGCGGCAAGTAAGTTGCCACCTGTTCCTATTACACCGATGGTGGATATACTTAAAGGTAGAACACCGGCAGAATACGCTGCATACGTAGCCTTTATGAAAAACCTTGAGAAGACTAATCCTAGTAAATATGCTAAGATTATGTTTCTAACCGGTAAGGGAGGGCTACCTGCGGTTATTCCTCCTAAGCCTGGTACATCAATAATGACGAAGGCTGGCACCGCTCTTGCGAATACGCCTGGTAGGAGGATTACTCCTTATATCAGAGCCGGTGGTACGCTTGTGCCGGGCAGTAGTGAAATACCGATATCTGGTGATACGCCGGTACCAGGTATGCTACCTGGGCCTGATGAAATGCTTGGTATCGGTTATACACCAGATACGAAATCCGCTCCTGGTAAGATACCTGGCGCTGCTAAGACCCCCCGCAGACCGTTTAATTGGTCTCATCTATTAAACGCTGGTAGTGCGTTATCCAAGTTAGCGGGCGAGGCTGTCAATATCCCTAAATTGACAGCCGCCCACAGTTCGGCTTATATGGCTAATGGAGGGAACGCCGCTGGCGGTATACCATCGGCACCTTCTAGTGGTCAGCAGTTTATATCCGGGGCTCTCGGTAATGCTTCAAACATTATGGGTATCGCCGCTGACCAGCAGGCGATAGAGGCTGCTTATAGGAGGGCTAGACAAATGATAGCGAATGGGGGTAACGCCTATTCTGTTGGTAATGCTCTTAATCAGCAACTGAAACAAATAATGTTCAATAGGCAGGTATTGTCTGGAACAATGAATAGTTTTACTCCTAGAATAAGGTACGGAATATGAAAAGTGTTTTCGATGATTATGCTGACTACATAGAGGACAAGGACGCTCTAGACTACTTTAGAGACCTTGAACTAGTAGATAATATACGGGAAGATGTTCTCAGTGATGAAGACTGGAAGGAACTCAAGAAGGGGCCTCACCATAGGCTAGTCCGTGCATTTCTTAGGTCTGGCAATATACAGCCGCACGAGTTGCGTCTTATTGATGCTATACTTGAACACACCGGTAATCAATACAAGCATCCGGTAAAGTATGCGCCTGAATGGGAAGAGCCGGTATTAGATGGTTACATAGAGCATATACGTAACTATGCCTATAACTATAAACCAGAGGCTACTAATGTAGACCCTAATATAGACCCGTCAGAAGACCACGTAGGCCCGATGGCTCAGGATATAGAAAAAGTGAACCCTGCCTGTGTTAAGACTGACGAGAATGGAGTTAAGTCTGTAGATACAAGCAGGTTGGCGCTAATGAACGCCGGCGCGATAGCCGAACTAGCGCGCAAGATAGAGGGGTTAAAATAATGAAAGAAATCGGAGCCGGGACGTATGACGCTACAGTAACTCTGACGCCTGACGCTGGAACCAGTCCTGAATACTGGCAGGGTAAGGAACTTCCTAGGCAAAAGTCTACTACCGTTAGCGATAAGGTACACCTGTATACTGACCCTGGTGATACTACATTACCTGGAGGATACAGATTTGGTCGTGAGGATACTACTCCTGTAACGACTAATCTAGGCAAGACCGCCGCAGATAAGCGGACTGAGCGTCTTGCTAGGGCTGCTGATAGAATAAATAATAGGCTGTATATGGCTGGTTCTGGCGCAAGGGGAGTTACGTGGGGCGGTGGTGCCGTTACAAATATGACTACACCACAAATACGTGATATAAGCAAGGAAATAGAGACAGAAGACCAGAGACAACAAGCCTTAAATCGTACACTGCTGGCTAATAAGAGAGCCTACGCGGAGTTAGAACTTATTAAGGATGTGAACCAATTCGTTAGGGATATAGATAAACTGAAACTGCAAGGGAACATAAAGGCTGCTCAAGACTTATTCGAGGCTAAAGTCCAGAAGGCGTTAGCGAATAACAATATAAGGGGCGCTATAGCAGTGTTTAATGCGGCTAAACAGTCAGGCTTGGCGATTAGTGATGCTATGAGAAGTGCGGTAGTCAGTACTTATGGTAACTACGGCTACACTAGGGATAACGATATTCTACTTAGAACACTGGGTATTATGGATTTGCCTGGCACATCTAACCCGTACCAAGAGCGCCCGGCGCTTAAGACTGAGGATAGAGAAGGCGGTATGTATGTAGCAGGGCAGGAGAATAAAGTAAATCCTGCGGGTAATTTCTCAGCGGTCGGGAGTAGTTCTGCAAGATGAACCTAACTAAGCGCTACGTATCTGATATAGTGTGGAAAGCCCAGGATGATGCTGGTGTCAAGGCTTTCAACTCGTTCTCTTTCCGTGATATAGTAGACATACTATCAGCCAAGTGGACAGACGTATACAACAAACTTAATCAGATAGACGAGGGCTTTTATAGTGTTACGACTAGACTTACAAGTAATATGACTACACTGCCTCCGTATGTGAAGAATACAGTAGACGTTTATGACGCTCCTTCTCCTATTCCCGAAAAAAGGAATAGGAATAGGTACAAAGCAAGCAGTCAGTCTAACTTACTAGACTTTCGCACGTATCATATAAGCGGGTTCGACCTATTCTGTCCTGATGTAGAGCGCTATCCTGGATTGAATATCTGGGTAAACTACACACCCCAAGCGCCGGAGTTGCTATTTCCAATTCATAACAGAGAACCGCGTATACTTAAACCTGACTGGTCGTCTACTACACCTTACGCTCCGTTTGCTGATAGTGGCTACTCCTATAATACAGCGTGGGCTACAATGAGGTATGGGGACGCTAATTATATATCCGTTAGTAACAGTACAACCAAGAAGGCTTACATACGGAAGTATCCTAAGACGAGTGAGCCTAATAATATAGTGGCTGATATAAGCAAACTTATATTCCCTGATAAGCCTTTCCCGTATACGATAGACTACTTTAAGACAGTATATCCGTATGTATTTATTACATACAGAAATACTGTTGATATTGCCAACGTACAATCGTATTACAGCATTATCTATAAGGATATGCTTAATAACCCAACGTGGACGGACTATAACGCTTTTGATTTTATAGGGAAACCTACTAACTGTATGTTTCTTGCTACTGACTTTAACAACGTAACTGGTATGGGTGTAACAGTAGCAGACTTCGGAGACCAAGAAGACGTGAACGGGACGAAGAGACCCCGTATTAAGGAACTAGGTTTCTGCCCTGATACACTAGTGGTATTCCCGGACGAACTAGTAAGTAGATATTTAACCGCGGTATTGGCTGAGCGCTTTGTTGCTAAAAACAATGCCACCGATACCCAACGGGCTGTAGCGGACGAACTAGCGGCTGCTACTTATGCTTTTAATAACTTTATAGGAAAGGACAGGTCTTCTTGGCAACGTATAGAGATTGTTGCAAGGAATGGTATATCTGCGTGGATATAGAATTATGTTATTGTAGATATACCTTTTATAGTGTAAATTGGAGTAATTATGGAGTTGAACGAACTAGAGGCTCAGTTAGCGGCTTTACAACAGGCTAACGAAGAACGAGACTTCAACGAGCAGAAGCGCGGTTTCTACGACAAGTTCGGTACCGCCTTCTCTAATAACGATGACGTAGGGCTTGCTTTACTTAGCCGTATGGCGCAGAACGGCGTCCCTATGCAGAACGCCACTATGGATGTTGTGCAAGAGGTGTTATCTGATATGCAGCAGGAACTTAATCAGTATTTATCTGCTATACAGATTAACAACCAACAAGCACAAGACCTTATAGGCAAGGTGCAAGGTATGGAACAAGCGATACAGCAAGTTACCGGGCAGCCGCCAGAAGCGGCTATGCCGCCGCCTGAAGCAGCGCCGCCTGAAGCAGCGCCGCCTGAAGCAGCGCCGCCTGAAGCAGCGCCGCCTGAAGCAGCGCCGCCTGAAGCAGCGCCGCCTGAAGCAGCGCCGCCACCACAACCGGAGGGAACAGTGTCAGACGCAAGACTGAAACGTGTAAAAGGAGATGACCGTCGTATCATCGAGGAAATACTTGCTAAGTATGCTGATGATACTGATGATGCTACTTCAGATGTGCCTGAAGTAGCGGCTGTTGTAGACGCACCTGAGATACTAGATTATTCCGGGGACGTAGATGATGAGGAAGAAGACCCTTATGATATTAAGGGTATGGCTGAAGCCCTTGCTGGTGCAGGGTTAATGCAGTATTAACATATATAGGAGTATTATATGGGTTATTCACAAGAGTACGCAGAGGGTCTATTTAAGCAGGCTCTCATAGTAGACCGGTTACTTCACGGCTGGTGGATTTCTAAATCGCCGGTAATCAGAAGTCTTCTTGCAGGCAAGAAGAAATGGGATTATACTAATCGTTTTGAGTATAATATGCTTATGTCTACAGGTGCCGGATACGGCACTGTAAACGGTCAGGTAATGGACACATTCAACCAACCACTGTTCGAGGTCGACCCGACTTACGGTAAGTTCTTTGCCGAGTATGGTCAACTTATGCAGAGTATGACTGTTGATATGTTGCAGACATTGGAGACTGAAAGTAAGCGCAGTTTCTTGAACGCGAGCGCGTTGAAACTGTTTAGTCTTCGTCGGTCTATTACCGCTGGGTTTAAGAACTTTGCTATTCACGGTAGGTTCGGCGTAATAACACAGTTACGAGCAGAAATACCTGCTCCTAATTCTGGTGTTAATCCGCAGCCTAATACAGGTTTTACACCTGCTCCTGCTGCCGGTACAGCACTCGGCACTGAGTTCACAATTCAGGTTCCTAATAACGCAATAAATACAGACCTTGGTGTAGGTACTTATGTTATTAAAACACAGTCTGCTGCTGAGACAGCGGCGAGTTTCAAATATGCGCCTAACGCTTACGCGGATTGTGCCGAGTTGTATAAGATAACTGGACGAGGCCCGTATAGATTGACGCTCCGGGCAGTCGGTCTAGTTACTAGCGCCTGGGAAGACGGCGATTACCTTGAGGCGTATGGTAACCGTGTTTCTGAGACTGGGCCTACCATTCCTAATGCTGGCTTTGACCAGAACGGTATCTGGCAGGGAACTGGTACCTACTCTCACGGCGCTAACGCAATGACAGGCTCCTTCGAGGGATATGCGGACTTGTTCCCCTGGTACACTGCGCCTACTGCTCCTGAGACACGGCTTATGCTTGATATGCCTTTCCGTAATCAGGCTAACCGGCAGTTGTTCGAGTTCGAGCAGTGCGGTGGTTGGATTTGCCAAGAAGACGGCGAGCCGATAATGGATGCTATTATGCGTGGTGTGGCTCTTAGCCAAGCGAGTGTTGACGAGGATGCCCAGGGCATCAGTATCAATAACGATACTCTTCTTGCTATTGGGCGTGAGGAAGGCGTCAACAACTTCCGTATGGTTAAGGAGATAACTTCTTCTCAACCGTATGTATTCCAGCGTGGTATTAAAGAGGCTGTCTATCAGATAGGCTCTCGGACACTTGGAACAGTGGTTATAGACAATAACATTCCTACAGACGTAGTTGTAGTCGGGCCTAAACTTGGAACTGATATGCAGTACAACTGCTGGGATAACACTATGTCTCAGATAGGCGATTATATACGAGACTCCTATGAGCCGGATGTTGGGCCTAATCCTGAAAACCTTAACTGGCGTGAGATTGGTGAACTGGCATCCCGTCTGGATATTGACCATCGTCTCATTGTCGGTCAGCCAAGAACAACTGATGGTGCTATGCCTAATGGTAGTTTCGTTGGGTCTCAGATTATACACCCACGCAACACTGTATCTGTCTCTCTTATGGAGGCTGGTGCATTGTTCACCGAGCATCCTTACGCATACACTATTGTTAAACTTCGCCATCCGATAGGTAATGGCGGGGTAGTATACCAATAGAATGGCTAAGCCTAGTGTAATTATGCTAGGCCCCAATGCCAGCGCATATATGCGCGAATTGCAGAAGGGCAAGCGTAATCCTACACTACTTACCAGGACTAAGGCATTAGGCCCGGCAAGTAAATATAATGTTCCCGGTGTCTTTCAACAAGGCTCCGGGTACATTACTGCTGTATTTAGTCATACCAAAGGTCTTTTGCTTAAAGCGGAGTGCTACAAGATACCTAAACTGGAGACGGTTGAGGTAGATATGCGTAGCAAACAAGTCCAGGATGCAGATATGCTGAACGGACTTGGGTTGACTAAGCGTAGGGTAGTGCGTGGTGAGACTATGGATGACATAGTTACACTAGACTACCCGACCGCTACAGAGCAGGACTTGGAACTGTTGAGAAAGTATACGGCGGATGGTGAATGGGAAGTACTGGAGTTTAATACTGTAAAGTTTAAGCCCGGTATGCGACCTGGAGCCCCTATATCTTCTATGATACGGAGGCTTCGCTGGCATCAGAAAAACCGTATAATGGAGGCTGCCTTTGCTAGTGATGGCGCGGTAGTCGTCTACAGACAAGTCCCAATAACGGTATGGGCGGAATTAAAACTATGCTATGAAAAAGGGCTTAGCGTAGGTAGGGCTTTCTGGACGTTAGTAAGACGAGCGGATAGCCGTGTTGGTGGGCAGTTAGTAGGCAATTATGCTGATGACGGCTGGGACGGTAACCCATCACAAGAAAATGTAACGGCTACTGTAGACGGACGTGATGCAGTAGACTTTGATGCTACTTCTGGTTACGATAGTAAGAGCAGTAGTAAACAACAGGCTCCGAATGAGATGTCATTGCAGGAGTTGAAAGACTTAGCCTATGAACAACGTAAGAAGTTCTTAGGCAATCAGGACTACCTCGTATTGAGAGGTACTGATAAGTCAAGTATGGCGGCAGCGCTAGCGCGTAAGTTAGGCATTATAGATGACAAGACGCGCATACTAACTGCTACTGAGATTAAGGAACGCGATGATAAACGTGCCGAAGAAGAATATGATAGACGCTTCGGAGGAAAGGTAGTATAATGGATGAAGACGAGGATATTAGAATAGAGTGGGAGCCTCTTCCGCTAGACGCTAATCTATCAAGTTCCGCGTATGATACCCATCGCTCTACAAGACCTAAGACAGGAGCCGAGCATCCTGACCCGGACAGGGAGTATCTGTTCACAAATGATAGTAGTACAGTTAAGTCCCGCAAGAAAAAGAAGAAAGATACCGCTACTACCGATATGTCCTTCGACCCTACTAGTATGGGTTTTGCGTCAAAATCACAAAAGAATGTAACACCCGTAATTAACCCTGGTGGCAATCTAGGGGTAGGTGTAGCCATAACTCCAGGTGCGGATAAAGGTATTAACGCACTAAGAGCAGAACCGCTTAACGAAGACGCTAAGAAGAACTTCGCTAAGTGGATACAAGAAGACTGGGTTAAAAAAGTAGAGCGTAAAGAGATGGACGACCGCAAGAAACAGTCTGATAAAAAGAAGAAAGAGCAAGATATACAAGAGAGCATTGGTAATAGATTTGGAGGCACAGAAGAGCAGGAGGCTGCTATCGCTGCTGATACTGAAAAGCACGGAAGACCGATTGGTAGGGCTGGCGACAGCACGCATATAGAGGTATTTTATCCTGATGGGACTTTCGGTGTATACTATTACAAGGGAGGACAGGGAGGGGAGTTCGCGACACAGGTGGATGATTACTCCAAGTCTCCTAGATACGAGGACTTTCTAAAACAATACACAGACCCTAGGTCATATCAGTCCGACCTATATAACCTAGAGCAGGACTATCTTCACGGGGACGAGGCCGCGCGTAGAAAGGCAGTGGAAAGTATTACTAAGATGATGGGCACCGAGTATTGGGATTACAATGATAGAGACGGCTTTACTAATAAATACGGTGCAACGAAGTCCGGCGGAAGACACTATACGAATATGGAGAAGCAGGATTTATATGAAAGCCGGCGCGATGATTTAGCCGGCGCCAGCGCCGCTACCGATAAGGCTAATAGGGAAAGGCTTGGCTATGCTGCCGGTATAAACCCGCTCAGGGACGACTTCTATGAGCAACAGAGGCTACGCGGTATAAGGGAACAGGGTAGAACTACAACGTCCGATGAGCGTCTGAAAGATATTAAAAGCGGCTACCAGAAGGAGGAACTTCTAGGTCATCTGTTTCAGGCGCTGACTGATACTGCTTCTTGTGCCGCTAATGAATTACAAGAAATGCACTGGAACATAAGGGGGCTACAGTTCGATACTATGCACCTGGTTCTAGATAAACTATATAATGAAATGAATGACGACTGCGATAAACTGGCTGAGATAACAGCGCAATACGTTGATATAGTCAAGGGCAGGATGACCGCGGCATCACGGGTAGAGATACCGGAAGTATCAGACGCAACAGACCTACAGTCTGTTGTTGTTGCTATTAACACACTGTTAGACTACTGCTTAGAAGTCTACGGACACGCGTTCAATGCGGTGTCTAAAATTACGCAGTGCCCGATTAGTATAGGCGCCGCTAATTTCTTACAGACTAGGATGGAGTTCTGGTCTAAAGAGAGACACTACTTTAATAAACATAGGGGACTTAATGTATGAGTATGTTCAATAATTGGAACGGGCCTGGTGGCGGCGGTGTTCGCACACTCCCAGGTGAAGACGTACTAATGGACTTGCAGAATTGGCTGTTCCAAGTAAAAGCCAATCTGGAGGCTCATATTCAGCAGACCGCTGCGTCTGGTACTCCTCACGCACTTAATACTGTATTGAACAGTATAACCGATTTACAGAATACTTTAGGAGCCACTGCTAACGCAGGTATTAGAGGAACTGTATCTGGGCTAACTAACGATGTAAATACGCTAAAAGGAACAGGTACCGGTAGTGTATCTAGTACTGCTACTAGTATTGCTAATCAGTCTGTATCTAGTCATAATGCTGCTGCTGACGCTCATAGTACTACTATAGGCGCAACAATACAGACATTAAAGAACAGTATAGATACTGCTGTAACTGGTCTTACTACTGTATTATCGACTACAACATTCAAGAAGGCGGCTACGTTCAATGAAGCGGTTACCCTTGATAAAACTCTGGCGGTTACCGGTGCCACCACATTAGGCGGTGATGTTACAGTAGCGGCTGGTAAGAAAATAACAGTACCGGATATAGATGCCACTAAAATAGACACAGATTATATAACAGCGCAATATATGCAGATAAGCGCTAAGTTAGCTACCCTACGTGCTATCATAGGTAAGGACGGTATACGGTTCGACGATTGGAAAGAATTACACTTCGCTAAAACCACTATCAGTAATTATGGAACTGGGCACCCTGCAAGCGTATGTATAATAGGCAAAATAACAGATACTAACACCGAACGTATACCTGCTGCAAGCGACAGTGATACGTCCGGCGCTTTGGTGAACCCGCTGCAGTCTGGAGTATCGTATCACGACAGTGTTATGTCAGCATCCGTATATCTTAAATATACGGATAGTATAGTCTGGGATGCTCATCTTGCTATAACCGCTGGATATAAGGATGGAGACAATAATGTCAGAGCGCGTGGGGCTATATCAGCAGTATACGATATATCTAAAAAAGAAGCGGGGGCTTTTGTAGACCCCCCGCCGATACAATTTGGTCTGTATCACGGAACTAATGATACTGGTATATACTTAGGTGTATCTTGGGATAACCTAGTGCAGGTAGACCATAAGATACAAGTGAACGGTATCAATATAGATACCTCGAAGCGCCCTATTGGGACTGTAACAGAGATATGCGTCGCTACTGGTCGTAAGGAACACGGTTTTACAACCACTAACTTAGATACTGATGGCGACTTGTCTGCTACGAGCAAACTTATAGTAGACCACGTAGAGGACTGGGAAGGACACGAGTATATCAATGTATCAGAAAACCCCCCTGATAAACAAATCATATTCGGGCATAATGAGCATGATACAATAATAACCGGGTCTGAGCAGCGACCGACGTATAGAGACCCTGATGGTAACGATAAACACTTTGCTATGTTTGAAGACCTAGCAAAAGGAGTAGTCGAAGAGGGCTCAGTGTTCTTCTTTGCTTATGCTCCTGATAGGGATGATACCAAGTCCCCGTCTATGAACTCTGACGACCCTGACCAGGATGCTGTTTTCAAGTCGTATCTACCATCTAGTCTTCCTATCAAAGTCGGCTCTAGTGGCAATAAGTTGTTCACTTATGATGATTACCTAGAGTTAAAGAACGGATTAGACGGCTTAGACCCAACTGGTGTGCTAAGCGCTAATTACTTTACTTGTATGGTGTTACAATACAGGTCGTCTAGAGGTGTTGTATCTGATGGTAACGGCGGCTATATAAAGCCTCCCGATTATGGTATAGCGTTATACTACTCTATGACCGTAGACCCAACAACATATCAGATAACATATACAAGGGCTAATCCGAATTCGGCGCCTGAAGGCACAGGGACTACAACTAATACAAATATATCAGATTGGAAAGATAGTTTCGACCCTGAGAAACAGTTAGCGTTCCAGTGGCATATAAGGTTTATGAGCGATGACTCGCCTGTTACACCTAACGCTGACAAGTTCTATCATCAGGCTGACGTGTTGTGGTTACCTTTTGTTGAAGACCCGCCTGGTGGTATTAGAGTTAATACCGTAAACCTTGTTCTTGAGGATTACTACGATATTCCTGAGGTCGATTTAATAGCGCATCAACTCAGAACGATAGGAACTATGCAACCGGACTTCCTTGCGGAGATGGAAACAATGCCGTCTCCATTGGAGTCTGAGAGTGTTAATTGTGTTGCTGGATTAGTTCCAGACCCATCTCATATGTTGCGTAGACCTTTAGTTGCCCCGGCGCTGTTAAGCGGCGGTAGTTGGGATGATGTACAAGGGCTGCCGACTAGAATGAACGCTAGAATACTAGATGGCGGTCAATGGGATGCTGCTGGGTCTAATTATCAGAATGATATAACTACATTAAGGACATACTTTACTAACGTTATTGCTAAACTATGGCACGGTGAATTGGCTAATCTTGTTAATCTACCTGCTAATGGTATAGGCCCTCGTATACAGCAGTATGTTCTGAAGTATATAACGGATGCAGCATTTGCTAGCACTGCCGATGGGACTAATACTGGCGGTAAGCGGTTATTTATTTATGACGATTATACAGGTACTGGCGTATCACGTGATATAGTTATAGCGGACTCTTACTCGCTTGGTGGATGTAAGTTTACTTGGTGGGACAATACAGTTGTTGCTCCTAAGGTACCGAACAAAGGGTTTACTCTTACATTCCCACGTATAGATGACGACCCAAGTAACCCTCCATTAGAAGTAGATATAAATCTGGAAGAGATAAGTGTAGCGTGGGGGCAGTTAGATGGAACAATGGGAGCCCAAATAGACCTGGATGGCGGTAATCCTAGCGCTACTATAAGGACGCCTACGGCGTTTGACCCGTTAGCGGGCGAACTAACTGTCGCTATAACAGATAAGGTTAGACAGTCGTTGGGAACCCCCGCCGATGAGCAAGCGTCTATAGTTGCTAAAACTGGAGTACCGATATTACCTGGGGTAGGTAATGGTGTAGTGGCTACCCCGCCTACAGTATCGTTCGCATCATCCATACCGACACCTTGGCCTACCGCAAATAAAGATTACGGTGTTGCTACACTGTATAATGCTACCAATAACTCATTTGAGATGGTCTGGAAGGAGATAGTATAATGGCATTACCTGATAATGTGTTGCCTATTAGTAGGCAGGAATTAGTAGAACTAGCAAGAGAGAAGGACGGCAGTGGTAATTTCTTTACTCCTGACAGCCTACGTGATATACTTGATGGCAAATCGTATAAAGCAGGGGTAGACCCTAATACAGGCGCCGATATAATAATTAAAGTAGGCCCCGTATACGGCAGTTTTGCTGGTCCCTATAATGTTATAGACCCTGCTATAATACATAGCCCTTACTACATAATTCTAGATAATACTGGATTACCTCTCAATAGGTATCGTATCGCCGCTGTAGCAATGGATATTAACACGCAGTTATTGTATAATGGTGGGTCATACTTCTCAAACTTTAACCAGTTCACGTTCGCGGATGGGTCAACTATACCTAGCGACTATAACCACGATTTTGAGATACCAATACAATATCTGCCTACCAATAGTCTAGGACAATACCTTTCTATTATAGTATATCCTAGCGGCACTACAGCCGGTAGAACTAGTTTTTTGAATAAGGTTGGTAGATACCCGCATATGCCCTACTGGGATACTGAGGTTAATGACCTGTTCGTATATACGGGGGTAGACGCTAACACCGGGCAGGACTTATGGGAACCTATATAGTCCTCTCAGGCGACTACTGACAATATAACAATAACCGGTAACGGTATGGTTTCTGACACTATACGTCTGAAGCCGCCGGCTCTAACAAACCCTATTACGTTTAACGAGCCTCTTGTTTTAGAGCATCAATATAGGGGTACCGGCAATAATTATTCAGGCCAGTGGGAATGGATAAACTATAAAGGTATTATAGATACTGTTAAGACTAACTTAGAGACTAGTATAAGCGTAATAGAAACTGACATAAATACGATAGAGACTGATATTACTAATCTGGATGGTAGAGTTACTACGCTAGAGACCAACGTTACCAATCTAGATAGCAGGGTTACTACAACAGAAACAAACATTACAAATATAAATACTGAGATAAACAATATAGAAACTGATATTACTAGCCTAGAGACTAGTGTTACAACACTAGAAACTAACGTTACTAATTTAGATGGTAGAGTTACTACTATTGAGGCTGACGTTACTAATATAGACGGCAGAGTTACCACTCTAGAGACTAATGTTACAAATATACAATCTGATATTACTAATATAGAAGGTGATATTACTACTCTAGAGACTACTGTTACTAATATAGAGACTAACGTTACTAATTTAGGTAATACAGTTACTACACTATCTACAGATGTAAGTAATTTGACCACACTAGTAGATGGGATATCCGATGACTTTGATAATAAGATAGATAAACTTCCGACTACGGCAGCCGGTAGCGAGGTGGTGGTTGCGGCTGACGGCGGATTAACACCTAAAGACCCTACAAGCGCTTCCTTCGGAGTATATAGTAAAACGTATTACGATACATTCCCGTATGCGTATATTGCTATGGATAATACTAATGTATTGCTTACAACTCCTGTAGCGCCGGCGGTAGAACGTATAGCATATAATTATATACCTGGAGTAACTCCCCCTACTCAAATGGTAGACTATACTGGACGTGGAATAATAGAAGTACCTATAACAGATACCTGGGCTGATGCTCTGCCAACACCTGGTATAATACCTAAGGGATACGTTATACCATTATGTAAGTTTATTGTAGAAATACAGATGCGTTTACTTAATGGTAACATAAAAGACTTATGGCAAGACGATTTATGGTGTCTGAATATAACCACTAGCGGAGCTCCACCTACCACTATCTTAACTGCTGTATATATGGGGCCCGGTATGACTGTAAAGCGGGACAATGCTATGCTCACAAATAGTCTTACTTTTCAGGTAGACTTTAGGATGAGTGGTATTAAACGATAAGGAGACTAATTATGGCACATACAACAACAAAATTAGCTAGTCAAGGATATGTAGACGACTTTTTCATACCTATTGCAGGAACTGGTAACGACCCCGAACAGATAGGTGGTAAGATTACCGGAACGCTAGAGATAGATACTACTGCTCTTGCTGCTACTCCTGTATTAAAAGGAGACGTAGGAGACGGTGCTATTACGATAGATGATGTAAACACTGACATTGCTGGTCTGGTGATACATATCAATCAGACGCAAGACTCGCAATCGGCTGGGTCTTCTAGTTCTATATCAATGGAGTACGGGGCTGTAGAAGTTGAAGCGGAAGACAGTCTACGTGTAAAAGGCAATGCGGTACGAATAGAGACTAATGACCATGCTACTAATAGTGTTAAGATTATTGGGGGCTCAGTCGCTATTGGGTATGACGACTCCTCCGGTGATAGGTCGATAGATACTAGAATGGAGGCGCAGAGGTCATCTGTTATTCACGCTGTTGGATATGCAGACCCATCTACTCCTACAAACCCTCCTAAAAGTTACGTAGATATATCGGCTGGAACTACATATACGCATACTATTCAATCTAGTGGTAATGCTGCTGTTAATATATCCGCCGGGGATGCTAATCCTGCCTCTATTTATATAGAAGTCGATGAACCTAATAGTACAGGCAGTATATCCATAGAAGCCCCATCAGATATATCTGCTGTATGTTCAAATGGCGGCATAAATGCTACAGCGCAATCCATAGAAGCAGTAGCGACAGCGGGGTACGTAGATATTATTGCTGATAATGGCGGCAGTATAAACCTTACGGTAAAAAATCCAGACCCTACGATTACAGACCCGACGTTAAACTTAAAACTGTCCGCTGATAAAGCCTTTCTTGGTACAGCAGTCTACTCAGGCTCTGTTATCGGACACGGTAGCGTAGAACTCTTTGCTTGCGGGAATACCCCTAGCGTTATTCCTATGCTTGTACACGCTACCGACGAAAATGCGGATACACAAAATCCTTTATCAGCATTACTAATAAAGTCCGATAGTGGTAATGGCTCTTTCGTAGCCATTAAAGACCTACAAGACCCGGTAGACGACTACGATGCGGTTAATCTTAAAACAATGACAGAGACGGGCGATGCTAATATAGCAAGGGCTGTGCTTCTTGACCCGAATACGCCAGCCCCGACTACCCCTGTTGAAACACAAACAGTTAAGTCTAATATATGTTTTGATTACGATAGCACTAACGCACGACCGTGGCAGTTGCTCGCTAATGACGGGTCTGTAGATGTTCCGCTTATAGGGTATCACGATTATCACGGCTGGAACGCTGTTGAAGTGGGCGATGAAGAACACCCGCTTACACTTAATAGCGTTATAGACCCTTCTATACAAGGTTCGGTAGACCTTGATGGTCGTCCGTTAATGAACTGGAAAGACGCGCAGGGCGCTCAGCAGAGCGACGCTGTTGCATTGCTTAATAAAGATACACGTTTTCTGCTTAATACCCCTGCTACTTACACTCTAGCGTCAGTATTCGCATCCGCGTCTGGTACAGTGTTCTTTTCTCCCGCTGGGACGACGTTAACAGTTAGCCCCGATAATGAAGCGCAGTTGAACGCTTTGTTTGCTTTAATACCTGACCCGTCTATAGGAACAAAGTATATAAAATGGAGTAGCGTAGAAGGTAACATAGAACTTAAGGCGTCTAAGACCATTACTGGTGGTACAGTAATAAGTAGATTTTCTATTATCTGCGAAGGCGCTGAGACTGAGATTGGCTATAGTGATGGTAGATGGTCTTGGGGTACGGTCAGAATTAACACCACTCAGGACGCGTGGGTTGTTCATACAAGCAGCGCGTGGGTTGTTCATACAAGCAGCGCGTGGACATTATCAGGAGTGGCGGTAGCGTCGAGTACTTTAGAGGCTCTTGATATTTGGGGTACTTGTAGTGCTTCATATACGAGTTCGCAACCGGCTTCAATAGGTATAAAACAAGTATACGATAAAGGCGTGGCAGAAAGCAATACTATAAACAATCGTATCAACGATGTGTCTACTGACGTAAGTGGTAAGGTAAGTAAGTCTGGTGATACTATGTCCGGCGACCTGTCTATTAACGGAACTTGCCACGTTAATACTGGGTATACACTAGAAGTAGGTGATGACGGCGGTGGTACTGGCAGTGGCAATATATCAATAAGTGAAACCGGTATCAATATGAAGGGAACTGATATTGAAAACTTAAGAGTAGACGATACTGTACCCCCTTCTGTCGTTCTTCCTGGTTTCCCGTTTATGTCGCCGCCAAATGGTAGACTAATGCTAGGCGGCAAATTGGCTAGTCTGTCGTTTACTGTACAAGCAGCATCTGGTAACACTATCCCGGGGTCGTCTAGTATAAACATCGGTAATATACCCGGCGAGTACGTACCTATAACGGACGTATATGCCGCTTCTGGTGTACCGGGACTAATGATTGTTCTATCAGGGGTAGATATAAACTTACAGAATTGCACTAGTAATGATATAACACTGAATAATGAGACTATCGTTTTCGGACAGACTTACATTACCGGTAATTAAGGAGTATAATTATGGCAGCACAACAATTCGACATAACAGCCGCTAACATAACGCAGACTGTATACAACAAGGAAGCAGTAGATACACTAGTCGGTGGTGGCGTAGACATTAGCGGAAAGATGGATAAAGTCCCATCTGCGGGCTCTAATGATATAGCGATATTCGATAACGCAGGACAGGTCGTTGACAGTGGTAAGACAGTAGCGCAGATAGACTTGGAAATAGCCGCTAAACTGTCCACTGTGGCGCATAATACTACGTTATCTGGTAATGGAACTTCCGCGCAACCGCTTGGAGTAGTAGGCTCCGCGATAGACCTCTCAGGGAATACTACTATTACGAATATCAATACTGCTATTACGAATATAAATACGGAGATAACTGATATAGAAGCGGATGTACAATCGCTACAAGCGTTAGGTAAGTTCCTAGGTTCAGTAGCAACAGATGCGGATATAGCATCGTTTGATTTGACTGGTAAAAACCCGGTATTAGATGATTATATTACTGTTCAGGCGGATAGCACTGCTAGTGGTGAGCCTACAAGATATAGGCTTACACAGGTGTCCCCACCAGTATGGACGTTCGATTTTGTTTATACAACTGGCGGACAGTATATACCAATAATAACACCGGTTGTTGCTAACCATGTTGCTACTACAAATACAAACGGGATGCTAAAGGACTCTGGAGTATATCTGTTAAGGGACTCCTATCAAACGGTAATGTTAACCCAAAGTTCTACTGGAAGTTCATCCGGTACAACTACGTTAACCCTTGGAGCAACAAATGCTGCGCTTTCTTTGAATTCTGCTACCACTGACGCGAGTATTAGAATAAGCGGCGCCGCTATTACGATTACCCATCCTGGCACACTATTCTTACAATCGAATAGTGTGAATAGCAGTCCTCTCTTAGTAAGCAATGTTGACGACCCTCAAGAAGCGCGTGATGCTACTAACAAACAATATGTTGACGGTAAAGCCCCTCATTTTTACGCGACTGAGGATGAGGCGTTAGCGGCGTCTACCGCTAATCCAACCTGGCTATGTTTTTATCCTGAGTCTTAAACATGGCGCTAATAGTAAACGGAACTAAATACAATACGCCTTACCTGAATAGCGTTAAGACTAACGCCTATATGCCGGAATACGGTGGCAAGAGTAAGGTGTGGGCTAATAATATAGAGCCAGAACCGCTTAGTTTTACAAGTGATGCTAATTTTAGTGTCGAACTTCCTACTAATCTAGATCCTAGTATAGAAATACAGTATAATATAGATAGGGGTAGTTGGGAGACATATACATCAGGAACCACATTAAATATAACTGCTGGAAGTTTTGTTTATTTTAAGGGCAATGCGTATAACGGTCTCTACACAAGCGGTAGCTCATCAAACGCGTGGAATGTTACAGGTAGCAACATTAAGATAGGCGGCTGTCTACTATCACTTACCGGCGGTTCAACTACACTAGCATATTACGCGTTCGCTAATATGTTCTACTATAAGTCGCAAATATCACAGGTATCGGATACTCTGTTTGCTGGTTTTACAGAAATGCCTTCTTACTGTTGTAGTAGTATGTTCTATGGATGCTCTAAACTGGTCAGCGCCCCTGCGCTTCCTGCTAAAACACTGAATAATTACTGTTATGCTAATATGTTTGCTTCCTGTAGCAGGCTAGTCTCCGCCCCTTTGATTTCTGCTACAACACTGGCTCCTTACTGCTGTGCTAGTATGTTCAATGGCTGCACCTCCCTAGTCAACGCTACTGCGCTCCCTGTTCAAACACTAGCTCCTTACTGCTATGATAGTATGTTCTATAGATGCAATGAACTGGTCAACCCTCCTGCACTTCCTGCTCAAACACTGGCGGAGGGTTGCTATAATAATATGTTCGCTAACTGCACCAATCTAGTTAATGCCCCTGCACTTCCTGCTCAAACACTGGCGGAGGGTTGCTATAATAATATGTTCTCTAACTGCGCCAATCTAGTTAATGCCCCTGCGATACCTGCTACAACACTGGCTCCTTACTGCTGTGCTAGTATGTTCAGTACCTGCACCTCCCTAGTCAACGCTCCTGCGCTCCCTGTTCAAACACTAGCTCCTTACTGCTATGATAGTATGTTCCAGGGCTGCACTAATGCATTATTTACCGCTCCTGCGCTTCCTGCTACAGAAATGGATACTTACTGCTATAATAGTATGTTCAATGGATGCACCGCACTAGTCAACCCTCCTGCACTTCCTGCTCAAACACTGGCGGAGGGTTGCTATAGTAGTATGTTCTATGGATGCACTAGCCTGGTCAGCGCCCCTGCGCTTCCTGCTACAACAATGGCTAAGAATTGCTATAGTAGTATGTTTGCTAACTGCATCGCCTTCACCGACGCCCCTGCGCTCCCTGCTACAATACTTGCTGAGAGATGCTATTCTGGTATGTTCGGTACCTGTCGTAACCTGGTCAACCCCCCTGCGCTTCCTGTTGGTACATTGGCTCCTTACTGCTATAGTAGTATGTTCTATGGATGCACTAGCCTGGTCAACGCCCCTGCGCTTCCTGCTACAACACTGGCGGAGGGTTGCTATAATAATATGTTCTATGGATGCAGTATACTGTCAAACGCTCCTACGATACTCCCTGCTGAAGTTACGCATATGTACAGTTATATGTCTATGTTCTATAACTGCAGAGCACTAGCCAACGCCCCTTTGATTTCTGCCACAACAATGGGTACTTACTGTTGTGGTAGTATGTTCTATGGATGCACCTCCCTAGTCAACACACACGCGCTTAATGCTACAACACTTGGTACATACTGCTATACTAGGATGTTCTATGGATGCACTAGCCTGGTCAACGCTCCTGCGCTTAATGCTACAACACTGAATAATTACTGTTATGCTGAGATATTCTATGGATGCGGTAACCTTAATAATATAACTGTAAGGTGTACATCCTGGGGGACTAATTGCACTACAAACTGGGTATCAGGGGTCAGAAATACTGGCACGTTCACTAAACCTACTGCATTACCGGATACAAGAGGGACAAATAATATACCTAACAACTGGACGATAGTAAACATATAATTGGAATAGAACAGTATATCTGTTATATATATAGGAGAATAAACTATGTTAGTTAATGACGTATGGGGATGGAGAGGCGTAAGCGCCGAATTGAATAAGCAGGGTAACTGCTACCGCTGTACAGTAAGTCTTATTGACCCAACAAGTTCAGGAACCAACTTAACCATTGGTTCGCAAGGAGTAGTTTCGCCTCAACTACTAACTAAGACGAGCGGGACACGTGATGATACACCGTATATTCCTACAGGTGCAACTGTAGGACTGTGGCCTCAATCCGGGGATACGTTATGGGATAACGATGGGGTGGTGGCTACGGTCAATAAAACCGATGCTAATGTAGAGTATACTATAGTATCTACCAGTGCTGTTATTCATAACGTAGTCAATGTGTAATATCGTAGGAGGCAGTACTTAAACATGGCGCTAATAGTAAACGGAACTAAATACAATACGCCTTACCTGAATGGTGCTAAGACTAACGCCTATATGCCGGAATACGGTGGCAAGAGTAAGGTGTGGGCTACTGGATTTTCTAATTACAGATTATTTACGATAGCAGATTATAGAGGTAGCGATAACGGGATTTGGCTAATAGATTTTAATAACCAGACCGCCCAACTATCTCCAGGTGAAATAGACACAAAATGGTACACTTTCCATACTAGGTCAAAAACAGGAGAGTTGCTACTAGTAGGGTATTATGGTGTGGCGGTATGGCGGGAAGCCACGCAAAAATGGGACTGGTCTTATATGTATGCAGATGGTTCCCAGTCTAGATTTTATACTACTTTTTCAGAAGATACCGCAGGAAATGTATACCTAGGATCTACCAAATCTAGTCTACCAATCTTAAAATTACCTGTAGGGCAGAGCATTGCGACTGCGGGACCCACTAATATGGCAGGTAGTTGGGTAACTATCGGTGTTACTACCAGATTAGTATATGTCAGCAGCTCTGCAGTTGCTACTCAAAGATTAAAGACTAATATGGCAGTGGGGGTGGACAATGCCTTTTATATTTGTGGAATTGTCAAGGAACCTTCCCTAAATAAATATATCATAAGAATAGACCCCAGTGGAACAATTAGTGGTGGGCTAGATCTTCCTTCCTCCTATGACGACCCTCATATTGTCTTCAACCCTAGTATATATGACGAAGATGGGAATGGGCCTTATACTGCGTTTCAGTCCCAAATCGGTGGAGGGGTCTACTTTTCTTTTTGTGATAGCAGTGGTAATCTTGTCATATCATTAAAACAGGCGCGAAGTACTAGCGGTGGAACTGCGTTTCTTGCCAACCCAATTGTCCAGCCTATATCGGGTTTCCGAAAAGGTTCGGCAGGGATAGGATACTATTATGGGCAGGGAGGTATATACACCGTAGTTTTTCATAATCTATTAGACACGAATGATAATACCCCTATTGAAGTCCAGTCTAAAATTAGTTCATCTTCAGCCTACTATTTTTCTAACATTGGTGTGATGTCTAATGGCGGACTAATAACTGCGGGGCCGGATATGTATTATCTTGCACCAGGGGCGAGTTCTTGGCAACAGGATTTTACTAGGCAAGCAGACGACCTAATTAACTTACCCGACGGTAGACTAATGTTATTAGGCTATACTGCCCCTTGGATAGAAACTAACGGGGTGTGGTCGCAGCCAAGTTGGCTTAGAATAACTAGACCTGGTCTTGGGTATAATATAAGCATAAGCCAAATTGGAGTAGCCTACTACTAATAGGAGAACGGGATAGCCAAGATACCTAACGGATGGTCTGTCTTATGGATGATAGCAAACGTATGAAAAAAATTGATAAGAACAATAGCGGGGTTTGTAATGCCAATTAAAAAAGTAAAAGGCGGCTACAAGTGGGGTAGCCGCGGTAAGACTTACAAGTCTAAGAAAGGCGCTACTCGTCAGATGAAGGCGGCTTTTGCAAATGGCTATCGCGGTAAAAAGCGTTAGCCGCTTTCTTTATGTAATTACGCTTAAAAGCCTCCCCTGTAGTCCCTAGTACTTTAGCGTATATATCCATAGCAGCAGGATTATCAGGGTTAGTGAACCCATCCAACGCCCACTGATTAAGTATGGCGGTAACAAAGGCTTTATTATCTACCATATAGCTACCTCATTACATAGTTTCTTATATTCATTATAGCCGTCTGCGCTACAATGACCCCAATCATTACCCATATCTTTATCTATACGTAGTGGTACTTTAAGTTTTACACAAGACACCATACAGTTAGCCAACTCCTCTACCGCCTCATACCCTTCTTTGCTTATAGGAGCGGACGCCACGTTCTCATCGTGGACGGTTGTATGTAGTTTCAGCGTATTAAATACTCCTGCCTTGTATGCTTTTACAAGTCCTGCTTTAACAATATCTGCGGCTCCTCCCTGTACTAGATGATTAACCATTTTGTGCGCGTTGGAGTTAGGTCTTCCGTATTTGTCAACACCTGGGTAGAACTTAACCCTATGTAACCTACCTAGTAATGATTTTATAGGGCGCTTCAATGCTGTTTTAGAAACTAACTTACTTGTCTCTTTTAGGTACGGTAACGCGCTATGATATTTATCGAATATCCATTGACAGTATTCTGGGAACAGCATACCTTTAGTCTTAGCGGCTCTTGTCATAGCCCTAACGAAGTCTGCGTTCTCGCTCTTAATCATGCCTTGTACGCCTAACCCGTAGCAACTACCGAAGTTCAGGTTCTTAACTGTCTTGCGGTCATCCATACCGGATAGTTTCTGTACGAAGTCGTGATAGTCAACCCCGTTACGTATGTTTTCACGACACTCCTCAGCGCCCTCACCAGTCGCGTAGTGAGCCATTACAGCGAATTCTATCTGCTTATAGTCAAACGAAAGCAGTCGCATACCTGTCTCTGGTATAATAATACTGCGTATTTCCGTCCCGCTCTTACCACTTACTTCATCATCCTTCGCCGGTATGTTCTGTATATTGGGATTAGCAGAACTAAACCTACCGGTAACGGTTCCTCCTCCTCCGTCTTTGCTATCTCGTTTCGTTGCTTTGAATGTAGAGAATATCCTATCCCCTACTAGAGCATCTCCAAACGTGTTATCGAAAAACGTTGATTGTTTAGTCAGTAGTCCACGCGCCTTCACGACTAGCATAGCGGCTGGATGGTCTAACATCTGTAAAGCAAATGAACCGTAACTTGTATTACCGGTTTTTGTTAGCGCGGTCGATTGTACACCTAGTTTATTAAAACAGACTGCTAATTTTGACGCGCTACGCACTGCGTCTTCTGTTATACCATACGCCAGTAAGTCGTTCAATACTTCCTCTATCTCTTTTTTATTCTTTCTTCTAGCATCCTCTATCCTTTGTAAATCGACCTTGAGACCGTTCTTTCTTAGTTCCAACATTACCTTGATTACATCGCCCTCTAGCGCCGCTACATCGACCAGCCCCTCTCTATCAATATCTATTTGTTGCTTTTTGTATAAAGCCATTGTAGCGCGGACGTCTTGCTCACAGTAGCGCTTAACTATAGGTATAGGTATACAGTGTATATTGTTTCGTACATCTCCCTTACCGCCCTGCTGTTGCCACCATTGGGATATATCACCATCTTTACCAGCGACCCCTCTGCGTTGACAACAAGTGTCAAGGTCTAGTTTTGTGCTGTATTCGTCTAGCAGGGCTTCACGGGTCATAGTATCTTCAAAATCGCCGTTGACTGTAAGTCCACAGCCATTGATTAACCAGTCCAGGTCGTAGGTTATATTATGCCCTATCTTCTTGTCAGGTGTAGCAAGAATACGGTGGAGGCGCTCGTCCTTAATGTTAAAGCACATTGCTCTACCATCTTCGTCCGCCACCCCCACCATAATAATATGTCCTTGCTTTCGTGTGTAACTAGGCCCGCTAGTTTTAAGTAGCGGGTCGTAGGTTTCAATGTCTATGCAATACATTCTTAATAATCCGTAGTAACCTCTGCGCTCGCCTTATTAGTCTCAGCCGTCAACTCCGCAAACAAGTCAAGGAACTCTTGCCTTGTAGCCACATCTAACGACTTGCCTATACGATTAGCAATATCGTCAGGTGTTATATTAAACTTAGTTGCTATTTTCTGTATAGCACCTGCCCTATCGAAGGTATTGTCTACCGGTGGTTTATAGTCTGCTCCACTGCGAAGCCAAGTAACTAACTCTTTACCGAAGTCTGCTCCGGGCTTTTCAATCATAGCATCCTGGAACTTAGACGTTCTGTCTTTGCTTATCAGTCCTATATGCTCCTGGCTCATATCCATTACCATAGTAAACTCATATTCAAGTCCGGCTCGTTGTATAGGCGCTAACCCTACCTTGCGTGGCGCCTGCTTACCTTTGCTGTTCATCTCTAACACATATTCGGTTTTAGAGCGTATAGTTGCTATAACGTGTCCTGGATAGGACAGTATAGCCTCTATAAACTTCTTCTGCATAGGCGTACCTTCCGCCCAAGCCCTGAATGTGTTGTAAGCATACTTGACCTTAGCGATTTTTTCCACTTCAACCAACAGTTCCTCCCAAGCGTGGGACATACTGTCAATAACTAATACGGAATAGCCGGCATCGCCGAAGTCTTTTATTGCTCCTATATATGCCGCTATGCTAAAGTCCGTCAGTTCTGCTGTATCAAACTCGAATATATCAGCATACAAAGATGCTGACCCGTGTTCGGTATCTAACACACCGATTTTGCCTGACGTTTCTTTTGCTATACCTGTTGCTATAGCCAACGCGGTATACGTCTTACCTGCGCCACTCGAACCGGTTATCGCTAACCGTAAGCGTTGCTTTGCTTTTACTGCCTTCTGGATTTGAATACCCATAATAACTCCTACAAATAAATATAATACATATTACACTATACAATTATCAAATACACTCGTTATATATATAAATTGTTAAAACAAGCCGTAGGCGCTGTCTTCTATACGCTTCTTTGCTTGTTCTGCCCATTTCTCATTAAGTTCACAACCTACCCACTTACGCCCTAATTTTTGCGCTACAGCCCCAGTAGTACCACTACCCATAAACGGGTCTAGCACCAGCCCTCCTTCAGGACACCCCGGCTCCATACAACTAATCAATAGCCGTTCAGGGTAAGGCGCCACGTGTCCTTCTTGTCCCTTTGAAGCGTTAGTTGTAACAAACCATACGTCTCGTTTCAATCGTTTTGTTCCTACTAAGTCTATAGCATCTTCCTGCGCTTTTTTGTAATCAAAGTAGTAAGGCCTATTTTTTACGAAAAAGAATATATGTTCGTGGCTCTTGCAGAACCTATCTTGTATACTCTCAGGTATACAGTTACGCTTAGCCCATATAATATCCTGTCTAAGTATCCACCCTCTCGATTGCATTGCTAACGCGAAGCGCCAGGGTATACCTATCAGGTTATAGTTTGCTATATCAGTCCCGTTATATTGCGCTACTTTTGAAGACTGCCCAGGGATATATATGTTTTGCGATTTCTTTTCAGAGGATACGCTTTTACCGGAATAACTATCGCCTAGGTTCACCCATACCGTACCCATCGGTTTTAATGCTCTTTTTATCTCATCAAATAGTAGCATCATCTTACCTATATACTGGTCTGGGCTATCCTCCAAACCTATCTGACCATCGTGTCCGTAGTCCCGTAGCCGGAAGTATGGTGGTGAAGTACATACGCAGTCAATACTCTCATCAGGGAACCGCATCATACTCTCGATACAATCACCTACGAATATCTGCCCAGGCAGTTCTTCAGCCTTAAACTTCGGTAATGTAACTACCGGTTTTTCAACCGCAGTAAATACCTTAGGTTGCGTAAAGTCTACGGTAGTCTTAGGTGGAGCAACAACAGGAGACGGTTTATTGAGCAAAGAAGAAGGGTCTACTTCTTTAGTATCTGCGTTAAAATCGAAGCCGTTAGCCGCAGGCTTAACGTATGGCTTCACCACCCCGTCAGGTCGCATCAGTATCTTAGATGGGTTAATCTCCCTACCGTAGTCTATTAACCCATCCTTTATCATTGGTTGCACTACAATATCTGAGAAGTCGGATGGTGTGTTAATAAACGCCGCCAGTAAACTATTCATTAGCAGGAGCCTCCGCTACGTCCCTATGGAATAGGTCGCATAGCCCGCCTATGTCTACAGTGTTACCAGCCTCAAGTTGACTGCACTGCATATCACCATAGGTATTCTGATACAGGTGGTTGCACCATCCACAGCATTGTTCTGGGTAACGATAATTAACTGACTGCTTGTTCGGTTTGTCCATTGCCAATCTCACTAACTATAGCCTTACAGGCATTAAGCATTGCCGCTTTCTGTTCAGGTGTTTTGCTTGTATCAGCCTCCGCTACTTTATCAAGTTCCGCGTTTACTTGGCTCATAATACCTTCCCTTACTTGCTTAGCCATTTCTTCTTGGGCATCAGCCATCTTCTTTTGCCAGTCGTTCAGTGTGTTAGTATACATTCCGTCTAGCGTGGACAGGTCTATACCGGCGGCTTTTAGCCGGTCGTTTAATGCCAAGTTATCGGTCTTAATATAACTCTTCAGCATCTCATCTAGTATACCGGTAATATGCTCCATTATTTTGTTCTTGTCAAAATCCATACTACCCCCTACCGTGAAAATGCGAACACGTCCCGTCATCCTCACGCAACTTACACGTATACACCTGATACGGTTCTGTGTCATCATACTTAGTAAGGTTGATACACTGGCTCTCGAACGGGCAGGGTAACTTCCTACTTGTCTCTTTACTGAAGTTGTAATCATCAGTATGCTTTTTATTCTTCATACAATTCTCCTTAATAATTGTTTCAATACATTATCAGGTATCACTGATACCATACTCCCGTCTTCTGCCTTATGAGCGCTAGAACATATAGTCCTAATATCGTCCATAGATATAGTTATATCAAGTAGTTCCTTTTTAACAACACGTATACTTTCTTGATATATATCTTCGTCAATAAGACATATAAACTGATTAGAGTTATTTATACCGTGCAGGTTTTGTTTCTCTATACACCGAATACCATTTATCACTATAGGACACATTTTAGAAATAAACTGCCTATACCCACCCGGTACTCCGGGCACTGCTATTTGTGCAGAACTAATATACGGGAATACTGCAACACCCTTTACGCAAGACCTGTTCCTATGAGTGTAAGCCTTGATTTGTACTAGGCTATTCACTACACCACAATCATCGATAGAAGTTCTTATTCTACGCCGCTTGAAGTCCGTCCACCATCTATCTGCGTCCTGACACGCGCAGTCTAATTTATTGTATATAGCCCTATATATGCTATCTATATTACTAACTGTAGTCATTATCTATACTCCTAATTATCTCGCTATCCTTTCTTGTAGACCAATACTGGTATTCCTGTGGCTTAATCATAGTCTTAAGGTCTTCCTCTATGCAATCCCACAGTTCCTCTCTACCAAAACCCAACGACCTACATAGCCTATACGCAGGGAAAAATAACTCATTCCTGCTACCATCGTAGTCGTGAGAACTGAAAAAGTTACCCTTCAATATAGCATAACAAGCATCTACATACTTCTGTGCTGTAGGCACCATCTTACAGCCGCGCATTTCCGCCGGCTCATACGGTCTATTAACCCACGCTGCATATAGTCCTTGCCAATCTAACTTGTATACATTGTTCCAGTTCTCATATAAAAGTTTCTGTGTGCCTAATACGATGCGTCCCTTATACATTGTTCTACAGGCGCGGACAACCGGCGCCCTAGTGAGCCGTGCGGGGTCTCCAACTTGCGGGTCAAATACAGTCTGTCCTCTACCTAGTGTTGCTCTAAGATAGCCGTCTAGCCACTTACGTTCCTCTAGGTTATTCGGAGCCGGTGATACTCTTACAAGTATATGTATGGACTTACAACCACTATACACAGCCCTAGCAGCCACCCCTTCTTGATATAGCATCTGCGCTACCTTCCTTTGGGATGCTATTCTATTCTCGAACAGATAGGATGCCTGTATAGTATCGCCTTCCTTAACAGCCTCTAGCCGCATATCCTCTATCTTAAGGTTTATATCTGATGTTATATCAGTCTCTAACAGGAACGTATCTAAGTGAGCGCAGTTAGCGGAACACCGCTCGGTCTCTTTACCGGGCAGTAACTCATTAACAGTCTCGAACCGCCCTTCTGGGTCTGCTCTCAGATGGTCATCACTATACCTAACACGCTTACCTATCCTCTCTGCTTCTGGTGATGGCGGAGGCTCTTGTTCTGGTTCTGGTTCCGGCTGTGGCTGTGGTGGTTCCGGTTCTGGTGGTGGCTCTGGGTCTGGTACGACCTTTTTTGGTTTTAGAATAAACCATAAAGCATCAGACTTTCTGAGTTTTGGCGGCAGCCCTACAAAGCCCATCGTAGGTGGGTTACAACCAGGCAACACTTCTAACCACTCTTCCTCCAGTTCTTTACGCATACTGCTTAATACTCTGCCTACAACCGCAGGCGGTAATGGGTTGCCTTTGTCGTCCCTAAATAAAGGTTGACGAGCGAACCCTATCCTATCAACAGGGCAGCCCTTATTTGCCCTAGAGTAGTATATAGTTCCTGGTTCTATAATATCGTCAAGTTGCAATACAGTCGCATTACCATTCTCATCTACAGTATCTATATAACCTACCTCCATACCTTTAAGTAGGGAAGCCTTAGCAAATGGTATTATGCTTCTGATAATACTTTCTATCTCTACGCTATCATTCTTTCTAGGAATATAATAAGCGCGCTTAGTAGCGTCCGTATCTCTCGGAAAGTGTCGGGGGCTTCTACCTTCTAGTTCTTTGCTATTTACAAGTTCATATTTGAATTGCGATATTAGTTCCGGGTCTTCAGCAAAACCCCTACCCTTGCGCATACGGTCGTCATCCGCGCCGTATAGCATAGTAAAGATTTCATCTGCCAGCGGGTTTACATCACGTCTAAACTCTTCATCTCCGTCCATCATAAAAAACCTACGATTGGATGCTGCTGTTAGGTCGTCAAGCCTAACCGCTACATCCTTATTAGTTGACATACAGAAATCTGTATAAGACTTCTGGTATACCGGGTCTACCCCCTTGTTTTCTTTCCTAACAGTAGTAGCAGTAACGCTACTCTTAAGGCTTTCCGTGTTGTTGCGTTTGCTTTCGTAACTATGCTCCTCTATACATACAACCAGTTTATCGACTTGGTCTGCATTGAACCGGCTATCCACATCGAATTGATATGTTACCAGTATATTCTTAGAACCGAACAGCCCCCGGCATATAACATCACCGAAGGCGCTTTTACCGGTTCCGCCAGCGTAGGTGTGGAATATAGGAACCACACCTATCTTTTCCGTAGGGTGTATTATCTTCTCACGTAACCACGCAAGCAAAGACAAATAGCAGTCCCTGTTGTAATTGCATAACGCATTAAGCAATGCGTAGATATGCTTCGTATCTCGCCCTGTCTCTATAGCAAAGTCTTCTGAGGGTTGTGCTATGTTGAATGTCCCACGGACTTTATCAAAATAGCCTGTAGGGGTGAAGTAGTCCCTATGATACATAGGTGGCAACCCGCCTTCAGTGTCCTCACCGACCCACTTAGGTTTGCTAAAGAACTCATAGCCGTCTGGTTCCCATAGTATACGCTTCGGTCTATCGCCGTCCTCACTCTCAGACCAGTAGAATAGTGTATCACTATACGTTCTGCGCCAGTGAGACGGCTTCAACGCTAGACCATCGTGCCTTACATAAGAGTAAGACTGCGATGCTCTATTGTATACCACGTTTCCCAAGTTATACTCCGATACGAAGTTCATTAGGCTCTGCTTATTACCAAAACCTTTACCTCTATATTTCTGGAGTTCGCGCTCAATAACTTCCATCTCAGCCTTTGCGCGCTTAAAATCAGCGCCACTTACAGCGCTCTCAATATCAAACATTTAGACCTACTCATCTTCGTATCTAAACTCAGTTATACAAACTGTCTCAAATATACCTGTAGGCGATACGTATAGGACATCCTCACCATCCCTATATAAGGAGTGTTTAATTATGTAGTCCAGTATAGCCTCTTCTATTTGAGTTCTGTTAAGTTCTATGTCTTGAACGTATACACGTCTCTGGCTCATACGAACACTGCTTCCTTAACTTCGTAGAAGTGTATATAGTCAGGTATTTCTTCCACAGACAACATAGCAGTCCCGCCATTCACACCTAACTGGTCTGTCAACCACGCCTTAAGCGTCATTGTATTAACTGTTCCGCTTTCTACGAAAGGTATATTGCTATCCAGCAGGGTATCTTTTTTACTAGCAGGAACCTCAAGATGCTCCTTGACTATAGTGTCCCCGCCGTGAGACTTAATCCATTGTATCATTCTATTGTTATCGGCGTCATTCTTGTTCGGTGAGCACTTGTAACTGGACTTGATAGATATACCCCTACCATCATCTAGAGTTACCGATGATATACCGAAACCGCCTAATAAATTAGGTATCTCATATTTAACGTAGTGGTCGTATGCGCTCTTAGCGGCTTTGTAGTCCGCCTCCTTAGCGTCAAGGTCATACTTCAGAGCCACCGCTTTTGATGCGGCATCTGCCGCTGCTTTTAATATAGTGTTGTCCATACCGTTCCTCATTGTAATAATGATACCCTATTACATTATTTTATGCAATTATTATATACATAATTTATTCACCTACAATGTCCCGTATTGTATTAGCGCTTGTAATGTAGTCTAAGAACCTCTTACGAGTAGCCAGTGTGTTCACTACCTTCTCATCTACAGTTCCTTTGTTTATATAGTCCGTATACAAACAGGGCTTCGTTTGCCCTATCCTATAGATACGCCCTTCCGATTGTAACCGGTCTTCAAGTGAGAATGTGTTGCTGTAGTATAGCATAGTGTTGCTATTCTGTAGGTTAAACCCTTTCGATATTACTTTAATGTTAGCTACCATAACATCGTATTCCCCGGTCTTGAAGCCGTCAATAGTTCCTACGCGCTTCCACCCGGTCATTAAGCAACAGTTATACCCCTTGTCCTGTAACTCGTTATATATACGATACGCCTCACAAGAGAAGCGAGTAACTACTATGCACGGTTTACTGCTGCCTTCCACATCTAGGTATAAAGCGTCCAGTTTTGGGTTGCTACCACCAATCCACTTGACATCTATAGAAGGTTCTATATCGTGTTCGTCCACCTCATACATAGCAGGTAAACCTGACTTCACTTCTACTAATACATCGTTTGGTTTCTCATATATAAAGCCACTACTAATCTGTTGTAACCTAAGCAACACAGTTAGTTTATTGCTTGCTGTCATTATCTTACCATCGTATTCTGCTATATACTCTTTGCGCATACTATCGTATATACGCTTTTGCTCGTCAGACATTATTATTGTCCGCTTGATATAAACCGGCTCCGGTATGCTACCGGCAAGGTCTGGGTCAGACCAGTCCTTATACGACCACACAGTATCTAGTTTCTCCTTCAGTTCCTCGCTATGCTTATACGGGCCTTCGTATTTATCTTGTGAGTGGACATAATCAAAAGTGTCTGCTGTTATTTGTAGAGCGTCCCTAACCTGAGCATAGTCTACACACTTCTTTATGTTGTTCCATAATTTAGCGTCTAATAACACGGGGTATCTACGCCCAGGTTGGTTTTGGTCTTCCATAACAGCATACATAGAATACCTGTCCTTAAAAGAATAATAGTTTCTGTTGAAAAAATTGGGTGAAGCAAACTCCATTATGCTCCATATATCAGCACTGCCATTAGTTACCGGCGTCCCTGTAAGGACACACCTAGCCACGCTAATAGGGACAGAAGCAATAATAGCCCTCCCACGTTTCTTTATGTGATTGAACTCATATAGCATACGCTCTGTCCGATTAGCCTTTGGGTTCTTAATAGTGGTTGCTTCATCTAGTATTATCATAGTCCGCATAGCGTTAGCCCATTCGCATACCGGCTTCCACTTGGCTGGTGTACTGAATGTGTCTATGTTCACGCATATAATCTGTATACTACCAGGCTTGAACGGGTATGCGTTCTTAAGACCGCCACGTCCACCGAAGCACTGCACTTGTCTAGGCAAGTCAGAAGGCCACCATTTAGGTATTTGCTCGGTAGCCCACTGCCTATGCACATCGTTAGGAGCAATAACCAAAAGGGCGTCTATGTCTCCTTTACGGTATTTATATTCCGCAATAGCGATAGCAACAGCGCTCTTACCTAGTCCCATACGGAAACCTATACAGGCTACAGCGCTATCTTTGTAGCGCTCGAAGGCGGCTATTTGATAGTCTCTTAGTTTGCTAAGAGTATTATTCACGTCCATTCTATAATAAAATAGCATATAAGGCGCCTTGCACCCACGCCCACTTCTCTACTATTACCGCCTTCTTCATAGTCCCTTCTATTACACAGGCACGTATATCGTTAATGCTGTCTACTAGACGTTCATTCTTCGCTTCGGCAAGGCGTAACTGTTCTTGTAGTCTGTCGATTACAGCGTCTTTATTTTTATCGTAGTTACGTCCTGCTGTGAAGCCTATAGCAGCCCCTAGCAATAGGGCGCAGATAGCGCCTAAGGGTATCCTCATAATACAGTTACACCGTCAGTGTTACGAAGTAACTCTATTAGAGTAGATGCCTTCTCTGCATCCACCCGCAGGCGCACCATAATACCGGTAGGTGCCTGTGCTTTTATTCCGCCCTTCTGTATCGAGAACTTCTTAGGAGCAAGACGGAACTGCTTAGGGTCTAGCGCGATACCTTTTGTAAAAGCATCCAATCCCTGCTTCGTGATATGTCCGTATTGGGAACTAATCTGTAGCAACAGTTTCTTTGCTTCCTCCTCACTCTCAGCATCCACCAGTAGAACTGGTAGCGGCTGAGTGAGTATGCTTGGGTCTCGTAGCGCCAGTTTAATCAGTGCTGTATAGCGTCCGTGTCCGTCAAGCAACTTCTCCTTGTGTTCTGGGTCTGTCTTATTAGTCCAGACTACCATTGGTAGTATCAAGCCGTCATTGTCAATAGACTGAGAAAGTATCTCTATATCCTTGTCAGTCCGTTTTTTCAGGTCTCCCTGCAGAGTGTTAATCTCTGTAAGTATACGGGTATGCCCCGTGTCCTCTGCTCTTATTTTTATCATTTATATCTCCTTAATATGTTCTGTGGCTACTAAGCCACATAACAAGTAATAGTAACGCTCCTAGCAAGCATCCGTTAAATATCGCTAACGCTTGTATTGTTATCGGCATTTACTTACCACCGTGTTTCTTACGCCTTAATCGGCGCTGACATTCTAGCATAGCCTTCTCAGTTAAGGGGTCGGCTTGCTCCCGTGCATTTTCTTTCTTGTCTTTAGCCGCCTTGTGTTTTGAATTCCATATTGCTAAAGCAGTGTTATGCGCCGATATTTCTTCTGAAGTCATACTGAACCCTCCTATTGGTCTAGACTAAACTTATCACATACATACATATTAGGAACCTCCATATCTGACAAAGAACAATTTTGGCGAGGCACCCAGTAGTTATCAGCATAACTGACGCTATGAAGACAAGTCAAGCAACAATGTAATGTTGCTTGACGGAAGTGGTTAGTTGTTAAGAAATCATCATTCATATTTAGTCAACTACTGCTGTATAACAGCACTTCTTACGCCATTCCACTACCAGTGGTTCAGTATCACCTACTTCGGCAGGGAACGCCCCCTGTAGTCGGCACTGCTCCATAACAGCGCTATGCAGTTCTTTTGAAGGCTCATCCGCATAGATAGTCAGATAAGTCTTCCCGTCGTTGTCTATTGAGACATTATATATTGCTTGCATATATTCCTCCTATTGCTCGCGTTTATGTATTTCTTTCACCTTCTCGATAATCCTGTTTATATACCACACAGCCTTCTGTAAGTCCTCTATAGCGTCGCCCTTACGTCCAGACCTAGCAATATATTTAACAGCGTTACCTAGATGGTAATTTAGTTTCCAGTCTTCGATAACATCTATTACCTCGTACTTACCGAAGGTGTAATGCGCTGGGTGGTTTACCGGGTCGTTTAACAAATCATCTAACTGCTCTTTCGTTAGTTCAGGATTGATATTCGTTTCAGTTTTATATGATATTGTCGCTACAGGCTCTCCGGTAAGAGCCCTTATTACTCTATCCGCTTCTGTCATTCTACACACCCCGTTTTTCCGTAAGCGCTCCTTCACCTTCTAATGCGCCTATAACTATAGCCGCCAAAGGTGTGATTGTAGCGCGCATATCAGGGTGGGCTTTGTTACTTGTTCTGAGTTCTATTATATGTAACCATTCCCTAAAGTTCGCTTTGACAACTATCTCAGTCTTGAGACTGTTAGGGAGCACTGCACGAGCCTCTTGAGGACTGCGACCAGTTTCTAGCAGAAACAAGTATGCCTTCTCTGATGCCCCCATACTGGACTCCCACGTCCACTTCTGCTCATCTGTCCATCTATACCATTCAGATGGTCTGACAAAAGAGCAACCATCCTTATAGTAACAGTATCTAGTAGACTCCTGAGCAAAAGAGCAAAGTCTATGTCTAACGAGTTCGTGAGACACACCCCTATCTGTAATAAACTTAACAGTCATATTAGCGAACTCCAGCATAGCATTGTGTCCGTTAGCGTAAAGTTTCTTGTAGAAAGCCTGAGCAGAACTATCTGTAATCTTATCCTCAGACTTGTAACAGGTTCTACCTGCCCGCTCTACCAGTTTGTAATCGTCAATTTGTAAAATCTCAAACGACCTTTCAACTATTTTCATTATGCTCTAACTCCTTCAACGCCTGCTCATAATCCGGGTCAGGCAACGGATGGCGGTTCTCTGGTCTGATTAACTTATACAACAGTTTATTTATCCAAAGACCGATATTACCGAAAACAAACACCGGTATAAATATAAAACCAAAGAAGAACACAGCGATTGGAACTGTGAATATACTGTCATCGCCGTATTCATCATTTGGGTCTGGTTCTTCCGCTAGAAATCGGACTGCTAACAATCCTAGAACGGTATACATAATAACAGCCGCTAAACCTACCCCTTTGTCTGTCATTTCTTAGCCTCCCAATCTTTTCAAACCCAATCTGCCCTAACCAAATCGCTGAGACCTAACTCTTGTTTATCCTTAGTGCATAAAAACAAAACGTCTTTTATGGGTGAAGGCTTATTTGGTAACCCCTTGAACACCCATTTACATTCTGAGCAACCATTCATTATGCTTACCGTAGTATTCTATAACTGTCCGCTGTATAGCCCTTAGCGCTTGCGCGGTCTGGTGGTAGGCTATCCCATTTCTCGCCTTTGTAGCAAAGCGTAAAATGCGTATACATAGGCTTCTTGTTGCAGACGATATACGTTACTATATCGTCCGGCACAATGTAAGTTTTACTTACAGTATGATACACATCTTTCCCAGCCGCAAGATTAACTATCTCTACAGCATTGCTAACATAGCACTCAGTCCCTATGTAATCAAGCGCCTTGCACTGTTGGTATAGTTTGATAACATCCTCTACATCAAACTCCTCACCGCGAATACGTGAGCCCCATTCAAGCAGGTCTAGGAAGTAGCAACCATACTCATAAATGGTATCGCTAATACCTTTGAACTTTTCTTGTATACCTTGTTTCATACTGGCCTCCAGTCATCGGGCGGAGCGCCCGCTTCGGTAGCGACAATCGTATGCTTTTCATTTACATCGCTGGCGCAATGTAAATACCAATGAGTGCCGGTAAGGTTGTTTTGCAATGCGTACACCGGCGCGGTACTGGGATATATCTCATCCGTGCGTTCTTCCCATTGCTCTACAGTTTCATAAACGGGTACTTCTATCAAGTCCGGTTCTTCATCACAAAGATAACACTTAGTAGGAGTATACATCCCATCCGTATACTCTGCCCCGCAATTTGTACAATAGTATTTCATTCTTTCACCTCACAGTCTTCTATCCAGTAACTATGGCGCGAGTCATTAGTTGACATATTATCCCAGTCGTCATTTGCTTTTTGGTAATCTTTGTAGACAGCATAGACAGTAGTATCTCCTCCGTCTATATGTTGCGTAAGTATTATGTAAACTTTCATTTGTAACTCTCCCAATCATCGCAGTAGTCAGTAGCCAAGACTGAGCAGTCTTGAAGACCAAAATCCTTGCCCAGTTCCTTGTATAGAAAATTATACATACTCTTACAATAGTAACCCGCAAACTGCCCCTGTCGAGTGTGTATGTCGCACTGATTACAATTAGCACAAACCGTTACGTGCCCGTGCCCGTGGGCGTTCTCATTTCTCCAAGCCGCTATGGCGTTTTCTTTTTCAGTCATTACTTACCCCTACCTAATTACCAGTCCCACTACCAACCCTGTCGCTAGAGACACCGGTAAACCTACTATAACTATCATCCTCCATCTTTTCAAGGATGCTCTTGACGCCAGCAATAATGCTGATTGCCTGTTGAATATTGCCTGTTGCTGTTCCCGCAATGTCTCTAATGCTTCCAAGCCCTTCTTCGAGGCGCTTATTTCGTTCTGTAAGTTCTCGGTTAATTCTTGCAACCTCTGCATCTCGTTCTCTGTAGACGTCAACAAGTCTATTGCACTCTGCAACTGCTCGCTGGGCTTGGATAATTCTGACGATACTGATTGCTGCTGTGAGAACAGAGGCAATGGCGAGACCAGTAAGAACAATAGCAAGACCCTTCCACTTCGCTTCATTCATTGCTGTCCTCATTGGTTATAGCAGGCGGCGTATACGCCTGCTCAGTATTATCTATTACCTCATACTCATCAGCGTTGTCAGTGGCAGGTTCGCCATTGTAGTCTAACTGTCCTTGCTCCGCCGCTTCCGCGTCAGACTTAGCCTTTATCGCATCACTAACTCTGGTAACCATCCAACTAACCAGTTGGCTAAACTGCCTGGTGGCAAGTTGGACTAGTTCGTTAGTATCGCTGGCATCAGTAAAGATACACTGCTCCAATACCTTCCAAGCCTCTAATACGCTAAGGGGTATATTACTGCTCTGTTCCGTTTGTTCCGGTTGTTCCAGTTGTTCCATCTTGTTCCTCCAATATAGATAATAAGAGCCTTAGGCACTTATCATATTCCTTATTACGCAAAGCCGATATAGCCCCTATTAGTTTGTCATTGTCCATTAGTCAGCCTCGCAGAATATCCTGAATGTAGGCGAGCATACCATTCCTATTGTATGGTCGCGATTAAAATAATCGCGCTCGTCTGGCGAGCAACACGCTGGTAGACGCTTATCGTATAGCGAGAATATATTTTCGCTTACGTTACCTATAGACATAATGGTAGGGCAATCGTTCTGATTCTTACCGTCCTGCAGTAACTTATCGCCTATCTTATATGAGAAGTATTGGCTACCCATATAAATATGCAGTTCTGTTATTTTCATAAATACCTCTTATCAATAATAATTTCGGTAGGGCGGTAGCCGAAAACATACTCGCCCTACTGCACACAGGAGACTTGCCACTAACGTGAAGCGCCACGATACGGAAGTAGCGCCGCCCCCTGTGGGGTAATCTCAGTTGCTCCACAGCCGGGACATATTACTGTCCCGCCCTGGTAGGTTCTATCCCAGTATACTGTGCCACAACTGTCGCATAATATCTGCGCCCAACCAGCGGTCTCACCCCATAACTCATCCGGCGTTTCCAGTTCATTGTGTCTAATGAAACGGGTAGACGACATCTCGTCAACAGCCCCGTTCATTGCATATAACTTGTAATGGTAAGGCTCCGGGTCGTTAGGGTGATAGCCCTCATACTGAACTAGAACCGTCATTAGAACGGCACGTCTTCTTCAGTGGTATTGGCTGGCGCTGGTGTAGCCTCAGGTTTATCACTACCGTCAGCAGGTTTACCAAAGAACTGGACAGCATTACAATGCGCTACAATCTTAGAGCGCTTTGCTCCTGTCTGCTTGTCTTGCCAGTTGTCCTGCTTTAGGTATCCTGTGAAACCTACAGCCATACCTTTCTTCATAATACCGGAAAGTTTGTTCGCTATCTCTGCTGTGCTAGTCCAGTACGATACATCAATATACATCACACTGTCCTTGCTAGTGTTGACTGCGATTGAGAAGGCTATAAGACCTTTCCCTGCTAGTTCTTTTGCTTCGCTGTCTCTTGTAAGACGACCGCTAAGCGTAACCGAATTCAAATCCATAATTTTACTCCTATGTTATGTATTTTTGCTATCATTATAGTATCATATAAACATAATTTTCCGTAACTGTTATAT
>LSPZ01000019.1_pt1 | contig 52484 bp, 48 predicted proteins | sample 651281 | NCBI WGS metagenome assembly LSPZ01 (sample SAMN04438313, study PRJNA306036) | termite gut metagenome | isolation source: viral DNA filtered from gut of termites from termite colony 2 | host: Coptotermes formosanus | place: USA: New Orleans, Hayne Blvd. | collected 2013-06-18
GGCAAAGAGCATAGTTCAGACGAGCACCTCACGGCACGTGCGGCAGAGAAAGACCATCTGATCAACGAATTCAAAGAACTAATGCGGCAAGCGACTTAAAAACGCTGAAAATCGTTAAAAAAAGGGCATATTCCGGTTGTTGAACCTGTGAAGTTTCCTTATCGGGAGTTGCCTATAGACCCTTATGTTTTAGGAGTTTTGATTGGTGATGGCTGCATATCACATTCACAAACCAATATTTCTAATCCTGAAGAATCAATAATAGAAGCAGTCCGGTCAAAGATGCCGGAGTATATGTTCATCCGAAAGAAGGACGGTGATAACTGTGACTGGGTGATAAATATGCACGATCCATCTAATCGGTCAACTGATTTTCATCGGTATCTGAAACAGTGCGGATTGCGTGGTACGAAATCCTATGAAAAGTTCATTCCGGAGGAATATCTATTTGCGGACATAGAATCCAGGTTGTCGTTACTGTGCGGTCTTATGGACACAGACGGAACCGTTGATTGTAAAAGAGTCGACGAGTACAGGTCGAATATGTGTTCATATTGTACAACGTCTTCACGATTGCGGGATGACTTTATTCATCTTGTACGGTCACTCGGTGGTATAGCTCGTTTCTCTGTAAAGAAGAATCCATTTTATTACAGAAATACGGCGGATGGGGAAAAGATACGTATTGATTGTCGAGAAGCATATGTTATCAGTATTTGCCTGCCTAACGGTACTATGCCGTTTCGTTACTCTAAAAAGGCAAAAATATTTACCCCGATTCGAGAAAAATATCTTACAAGGCGGTTGATTGCGAGCGTTGAAAAGCTGCCGGAACAGAAGGAATCTGTTTGTATTTCTGTGAATTCGCCGGATCAGACATATATTACTAAAGATTTTATTGTTACCCATAACACGCTCTCCTCGATTGCATCGGCAGTGGCATTGAATCAGCCGGTGCAGGTGATTGCTCCGACCTCGCTTACCGGCAACTACGAAAAGGAAATCGCCAAGCATGTAGATGGTGAATTGCCGGTCAAGATCACCAGCATCGGCAAGGCGGTGCGGCGGCAGTTGAAGCCGGCTCCTGGTTTTGTTGTGCTTGATGAGGCCCACGGCTTTCGGAATACCGGCACACAGCGTGCGCAGTATCTGACGCAGGACTCAGGTATCGGCAAGCAACACCGGCTTATGTTGCTGACCGGCACGCCGTCCTATAATCAGTTGTCCGATGTGGCACCGCTGCTGAATCTGGTTCACGGTAAGAAAGTGGTTCCGAACAGTCCGGCAGAGTTCAATGCGAAGTTTCTGGAACAGAAAAAGGTCTATCCGCCCTGGTATCAACAACTGATTGGTGTTCGTCCCGGCGACGTTGATGTTCTGAAGAACAAAAACCAACTGCATCGTGTTCTGTCCGGTTATGTGGATTATCACGAAACGGATAAGGATAACGAGAATTTCCCGGAACGGATTGACGAAACGATTTCGGTCCCGATGTCCGATTCCCAGCGGGACATCTACGGTTTTCTGATGGGCAAGATGCCATTTTATACACGTGCGAAAATACGTGCCAATATTCCGCCGTCGAAAGCGGAGTCGAAAGAATTGAACGCTATCATGACCGGCGTGCGGCAGATTTCACTCTCTGAGGCGGGGCACAACGCCACGCTCAGTCCTCTGGAAGCCGCCCAACGGTCGCCGAAGTTAAGTCGTGCATCGCATGAACTGGCACGCCGTATGAAGTCCGACCCGAATTTCCGTGCGTTTGTTTATTCGAATTACATGGATGCTGGATTGGTGCCTTATCAGGCGGCATTGGACAACGCAGGCATCCGTTCGGCACTTATTCACGGCGGTCTGAGTCCGAAAGAGCGCACTGCCATTGTGCAGGATTACAACGCCGGACGTATTCCCGTCCTGCTTGGCAGTTCTGCGGCTTCGGAAGGTCTTGACCTGAAAGGCACGAAACTGGTACAGATTCTTGATCCGCACTTCAACAACTCCCGTATCGAGCAGGCGATTGCCCGCGGCATCCGGTACAAGAGCCACGACCACTTGCCGGAAGACGAGCGCAAAGTGATTGTGCAGCGTTATTTGTCGACGATACCGCAGTCCTGGCTGCAACGCTTGGTTGGCAAAGAGCATAGTTCAGACGAGCACCTCACGGCACGTGCGGCAGAGAAAGACCATCTGATCAACGAATTCAAAGAACTAATGCGGCAAGCGACTTAAAAACGCTGAAAATCGTTAAAAAAAGGGCGTTTTTTTGGTAAATAGTAATGGTGAAAACATTCGCTATTGTGTCATAAGTTGTGGCGCAATCATTTAACCAAAGGAGATTGATAATGACTACCAATTGTGATTCTCGAGAGCCGCTGATCTGGGCTCGCCCCTCGACAATGTTTGTTTCCGTTTTAGACGGTTCAGATGAACCGGTTGAAGGTGAAGAACGTCTGGAACTTGGAAAAGATGGCCGCTGGGTCTATGCGATCCCGGATGGGTACACCATCTGGGGGAATTTACTGTGTGTCCCCTATGAACACGAAGATCGCGTATTTACAGCGATTCGGTCTTCAGGCGCACAGGTATTCGGGGACGACCACCCTGGATTACCTCTGCACAAGGTGCGGAGATACCTCCGCACATTCGGGAAAATCATTGATCGGCAATACCTATTCAAAATAGGTGTTCGAGTAAATGATGACGACATCGGTTGTCCCGAAATACGCAAGGCAGTGCAGAATTTTCGAACGGTAGAAAACGTGTGGCTGGACGCTCCGTCTGATTTATTCAAGACGGATAAAGCGGCATGGTCTAAAGGATTGGAGGATTACCGGAAAGCCGGTAATCGGCTCTCCAACATAATCCGAGGCTACTGCCTTGGAAATTGAAAGAATGTGTGGATTGGCATAAGTCAATCCCACATTTTTTTTACGGTGATGCGGCGTAAAGCCCGGTCCTTTAGGGCTGGGATATAAGGCGCACGCCCGACAGGGCGTTGTACTTGCGCTTTCCAGTGTCCTGTTGTAATATGGACATATACTTATGTTGAATTTTCGTTATCGAATCAAGGAGTTGGAAACGAGACAGTTGGACGAACTAATGGTTACGTCCAACTGCATCTGGAACTACGCCTTGATGTTGCAACGAAAATACTATGCGTGGTACGGTAAATACATTCCTTGTTCCAAATTATGCTCCTACATCGCCAAGAAACGCAAGCGTAATCCGTACTGGATGAAACTGAACAGCCAATCAGTACAGGGCATCGTACAAGCACTTGACGAATCGTATCAGCGGTTTTTCCACAAACTACAGAAACGTCCGCCCAAGTTCAAACGGTGGAGTTCTGATACGTCTATCAGGTTCACACAAACAGGGTACTCGATAGACAATGATGTATTCAAGTTCAATAAGATAGGCAGTTTCAGGTTTCTGAAACACCGACCGTACCCGCCAGATAAAGTCAGACAGGTACGGCTCAAACGATACAATAATCGTTTTTATGTTATCGTAACGTGTGATGTAGTTCCGAAGCAACTTGTGCGCAACTGTAATGGTGAGGCGGGTATCGACTTTGGGTTGAAAACATTCATCACACTGGATAATGGCGAAACGATTGAAAGTCCAAGATTTCTGTTCAGCAACAGCAGAAGATTACGCAGATTGCAGCAGGTTGTTTCCCGCCGTAAAAAGGGCAGCAACCGGCGCAGGAAAGCCGTCAGGAAGTTGGCTAACTTTCACACCCATGTCTCGTGGCAACGGGACGACTGGCAGTGGAAAACAGCGCATGACCTTTGCAAAACTCATAGTAAAATCAGTATTGAAGACCTTTGTGTCAAGGGCTGGGTTGCTATGTGGGGACGCAAAGCGTCTGATTTGGCAGTAGGCAGTTTCATCGAGAAACTGCAATATGTTGCCGGTAAATACGGCACAGAGATAGTGGTGGTTGATAGATTCTATCCGAGCAGCCACATCTGCCATTGCTGCGGCGGCAAACTTGACAGAAAACTTGGACTTGAAGAACGGACATGGCAGTGCGTGTGCGGTGTAGCCCACGACAGAGACATCAACGCTGCCATCAATATCAAGCAGTGGGATGCCACTGTTCGTGGAGCGGAGATAAGACCACCTCGCAAGAGGGGCAGCCGCGATGAAGCGAGAACAAGAAGCCCACGTCTTTAGGCGTGGGCGTATCACAATTGAATCATGCCGACTGCCGGACAGATTCTCATTAACGAAGCATTGCCGCCCGACTTACAGGACTACACCAGAGTTCTCGATAAGAAGGGTCTTAAATCGCTTCTTTCGGAAGCCGCGAAGCGGTATCCCGAACAGTATCCGTCTATTCTGAAGAAAATCGGGCAGTTGGGATACTCCATCGCAGCGCGTACGGGCGGTTATTCTCTTGCGGTTGATTTGCTTCAGACCCCCGATGTTGTGAAGCGTCATCGGGAACAGATTCGTATGCGTCTTCAGTCGATTTATGCGGACAAGCGTTTATCGGGCAAGGAGAAAGACGCGGCAGTTGCCGAGGTCATGCTTAACTCCGGTGATGCGTTGCGTGAGAAACTTTCGGCGGACTTAACGCAGAAAGAGCATCCTGCTGCCTTGATGGTGAACAGCGGAGCCAAGGGGAACAAGTTTTCCTTATCTGCTGCTTTGGGTCACGACGGACTCTATGTGAATAGTGCTGGCGAGCCGATGCCCTATCCTGTCCTTCACAACTACAACGAGGGTTTAGACCCGTTTGAATATTGGGCAGGGTCTTTTGGAGCCCGGAAAGGCGTTGTGGATGTGAAGTTATCTGTTGCGGATTCCGGCTATCTTTCGAAGCAACTGGCACAGGTTGCGCATCGTGGTGTTGTTTCGGCGGACGATGCAGATGGTCCGGCAGAGTTTATTGGCTTACCGTCGGCAACCGATGACAACGACAATATTGGTCGTCTTCTTGCGCATCCTGCTGGCGGTTATCCGCGCAACACGGTGATTACGGACAGGGTACTTCGCGACTTGCAGGACAAGGGAGTCAATGACATACTGGTACGCAGTCCTCTTGTAGGCGGTCCGTCTGACGGTTCGCTGTATGCGAAGGATGTTGGTATAACGGACAAGAACCGTCTTCCGGTCATTGGCGAAAATCCTGCGATGACGGCGGTGCAGGCGTTAAGCGAGCCGATCACACAAGGCACACTAGCGAGCAAGCATAGCGGCGGAGTTGCTGGTGCAAACTCTGCGATCAGCGGTTTCAAGCGGATCAATCAGATATTGCAGGTGCCGAAAGTTTATACAGGCGGAGCGACCCATGCACAGGAAGACGGACGGGTTCATTCGATTGTCCAAGACGAGTTTGGCGGTCATACAGTTCGTATTGGCAGTACCGATCATTATGTTCCGTCTGGTACAGAGGTTCGCGTTAAGCTGGGCGATGAGATTGAAGCGGGCGATATGATTTCGGACGGGTTGCCGAATCCTGCTGAGATGGTTTATCACAAGGGCATTGGCGAAGGCAGGCGTGCGTTTACGGACATCATGCATAAGGTGTTGAAAGAAACCGGTGCAGGTACCATGCGTCGGAACGTAGAGATGCTTGCCCGCGGTCTTGTGAACCATATCCGTATGACGGAGGAGACCGATGATTATGCCCCGGACTCGATAGTGACTTACGGCGAGTTTGCGTCGCATTACAAGCCGCGTGCGGGAGCCATGACCGGAGACCCGTCCCGTTTTGCGAACCATTATCTTGAACGTCCGGTGCTTCACTACACGATCGGCACCAAGATTCGTCCGTCCGTGTTAACGCAGTTGAAGAAGTACGGCGTGAAAGAGATCACGGCATCGAAAGAGCCGCCGCCGTTTGTGCCGAATATGGTACGTGCGCAGTCCGTTGTCTCCAAAGATCCGGATTTTCTAACACGGATGTATGGTTCTGGTCAGAAGCGCAGTATTATGGAAGCGGCACGCACAGGGGCGAAATCCGATCCGTTTGGTTCGTCGTTTGTTCCTGCTGTGATTGTCCGTTCCAATATTGGCAAGCAACTTCCGGGGCAGCCGGAGCCGGTCATTAAGTCGGTGATACCGCACTTGCCGAATATTCCGATCAATCGTCCTGATCTTGAACCGGAAGATCGCAATTGGTTCAATGAAGACGGTTGATGGCTTGTTTTTTTTATGATGCGGCTATCTTCAATTGTGTGCTAAAATAGCAACATGCAAACAGTGCTGTGCAAATCTTCGAATCGGATTCTTGCGGAGTTGCTTCGCGGCTCTCCGGACGGCAAGCCGCATTTTCTGAACTGTCTCTATGCAGAGTTCGCAAGTGCTGCGCCCAGTGTTATTGACCTTAATAACGAAGATTACTACAAGCACATACGGAACGGTACGATAACCGACAGGGACTTCCTGCGTCTGCCAATAGCGTCTGTCATGCCGACAGTCGATCTCTACGATAAGAATAAAATCGACCTGACGTTTCAGGCGATCTTAAGCACATCGCAGTCCGCAGGCGTTGCCGGCAGTTCGCTGTCGGGAATGATATTTTACGGCTGTGCGCTTGTCAATGCACCGACACTGTTTTCCTCCGCCGATGATATTACGCAAGACATCGTTTGGGCGCGGGGATACTTCGACACGAACAAACAGATACCGGCGAGTTCTATCGCCTCGCATTCCATACTTTTTACTTTGAACCTAAGTTAAACAGATGAGCAAAGCACGAAAGTTATCGACAGACGACGATCAAACCATTGGTCCGAATACGGACACGCCTGCTGCGGCACCTGTGCCGGAACCACCTGCCCCGGCAGTTGAACCTGTTGCGGAAGTACCTGCCCCGGCAGTTGAACCTGTGCCGGAACCACCCGCCCCGGTACCTCCTGCGCCAGTCACTCCTGCGCCAGCGGCGAAACCTGTACCGCCCGTACAAAATAACACTGCCGCCAACAATACGATGACGCTAAAAGAACGCAACAAGAAATTTAGAATCTATTGATGTCAGACCTCAATAACTTGATGCTGTATGACCAAGCGTGCGATCCGGATGTGATCGTGGGTCATGCAGTTTATTTTGATACCAGCACCGGACGGTTTGCCCGCGCACGTGCATCCGGACAGATTGCCTACGGTCAATCCATTCCGGACAACTGCGCTTATGCCCTCGGTATTGTTGTCAGGAAGTTATCTGACACGGCTTGCCATATTTGCATGTCCGGTGTCGTCGAAATAGATTTTACGGAAGGCGGAAATCAGAATGCGATAGGCGATTTCGGGACTACCGGTATTAAGTATCTGTCGTCCTCCCAGCCGGGCGTTGTTGCCGGGCAGTATCAGCCGTTTTCGATTCCGATGGCGTTTGTGATTGCCGCTGATGTGCAGAACGGCAAGTCCACCGTTGCGGTCTCCATACCGTTCGAACACGTGCTGTCCAGTCACAAGCATTACCGTTTCGAACTGGAAAACAATCTTTGGGAACCGGCAGCGTCCTTTGCATCGACGCTTACGATACCAACGGGTGCGGTTTTCGGCTACAAAGTCTCTGACTCATCGTTTGCCGATTGGTTTCCTCCTCCTGTGATGAACAGTATGCGTATGTACTGTCAGGAAAGCGGCAGCAACGGCATTATTGGTGAATTGCCGGATTCGCTCTATGAGATCAATCAGGACGGAATCTGGTGGAAAGACAGTTCGTTCAAGCCGTGGGAAGAAGATCGTTCTCTGATTCTATACTACACATCCGTTCATTTCAATACTAATGAGCAGGTTGTCGAGTCGCTTAAGGCGGCACCGCATTCCGGCATAACGATTTCCAATGCGCGTACTGGGCAGCCGGACAGCCGCGGACATCTGGTCATGGATATTGATCTTCAGTCGAATGAAGTTTCCACGACGGAGATGCGCGGCGTGTCTCTGAAACGCATCGGACAAGGCATTGATGCGTCCAACGGCTGGCTGTATGGTCCGGTCGTTGAATCTGTCCGTGTGAACAGTGCGTCTCTGTCGGTCTCCGGGAGTCAGGTGACAGACGGTATGCCGCACGGCGTGATTACCCTAACGGCGAGCGACAGTTGGGACAAGTTTCCGCTGCCGGTACAGAACGTACATTTAGACCAGATGCGGGACGGATTTATCGGCGATCTGACGGGTCTGTCGTTTCCTGGTTCCCAGCGGTCAGGGTTTAGCGGACATATTCTGATTCCGAAAGCCCATGTTTCCGGCACGCTGTCTGCCCGCTTCAAACTGACGTTGGCAACCGGTGCGCCAAGCATACAAGGCGAACTGTCATCCGCTAACTTTACCGGACGCTTCATGCGTATTCCGGCAATCGCGGATAGCACCGTCGTGATGCCGATGCCGCTTGTGCAAAATGCCGCTGTCAATGACAACTCGCAGCCGTTGATTTTCAATTTCGACATCACGGTACCGTCCGCATATTCCTATTTCACCGTGATTTCCGAGCCGATTGAAGTCAGTCCTGACGATATGGTCTGGTTCAGTTTTTACAAGGAATCAGGCGGATACGCCAGTCAGTTGCTGCTGCTCCGGCAGGAAGCATTTTTGGAAGTGATTTGATATGCTCGATGTAAAGAATCAGGAATTTTTATCGCACAATGCTGCCCGCAGTTATCCTTTGGCCGAACACGCCACGAAGAAAGCGAAACTGAATACGGCAGCGATGTCCCTGCCGGACGATTTTCTTGTCGGTCTGGTGCTGAATATAAATGCCACGCCGGATGTTGTCAATATCTCGCAGTTCTACATTAGCCGCATCCTGATTTATCCCGGCGGCGTGAATCTGCTTGTGGCTTACGAAACGCCGGAAGGCACCGAGCAGTTGATCGGTATGGTCTCCGCCAACAATACCGGGCAGTACAACACAACGCATCTGGTGCATCCGATCGGCACGTTCTACGGACTAACCGGACATCTTACGATCGGCACGTTTGAATCCATTGTGCAGTTTCCCGGCGATTATGAGTTTAGCCGCGACGGAACCGAACTGGACGAAGATTGTATCCGGTATGCTGCGTCTTCGATAACATCGATACAGATTGGCGATATGCCCCCCATGACCGGCAACGTCAAACTGGTCGCCGGTGACAACATATCGCTTACGCCAGTCGAAACGGAAGACGGCGTAATCGAAATCGTCATCAGCAAGACCGCCGAAGCCGCTACCGAGTTCCCTTACATTAAGACGATCAACAATATGCCGCCCGACAGCGACGGTAATATATTGCTGATCTCCGGCTCCAACTGTCTGCAAATCGAAAACACAACAACTGCCGTGATGATCAAAGAGACATGCAGTGAACCGTGCTGCGGATGCGAAGAGTTAGCACAGATGACGGAAATGCTTAACGACCTGCGGCGTGCCAATGACGAACTGAAGATGTTTCAGCAGCGGCTTGATATTCAGTTAAGTACAATGGGTATGGCAATGGGCGTGTCAGGGATTTGAGGATTGTAGTGGACTTGACGACAGAAAATTTTTCGTCGGCTGAAATGAGATGCTGAAGAGATTGACTTCGGTAGTTGTCGGCGATTGAATGGCATCATAATCAACTTTAACCTCGTTACAGACAAATGAGCGAAGAAAAGAAAGACCAAAACGACGTGACGGAGAAATCCACAGAATTGACACCGGCAGGCAACAGCCCGCAGTTGTTCACAGCAGCGCAGATTTGCGAAAAGTACGGCTGGACAATAGACCAGTTCGACAAGCGGAAAAAGAAATACGGCTTCACTCCCGTTGTGGAGGCAAGACCGTTATCCGGGGACGGCGGACGATCGCCGGCACTGTACGATGACGCTGTAATTCAGCAAGTCATCCGAATCCGCCAAGAAGAAGAAGAAGAAGAGCGGAATAGGAAAATTGCGAAGAAATTAGCCGAACCGGTGTTGAAATCGCCCGGCGCACAGCAGTTGATTTTCACCAACTATACGGACACGCTCTACGACCGTGTTCACTCGGCAGACAAGAAAGAGTCGCTTGCAGCGGCAATGGAGTGTGCGGCAAATGCTGCCGGTTTCATGGCACTGCTGCTGGATTCTGTCGGAGTGCTGAAGGCACAGCATGCAGAACTGGAACTGACCGTCCGGCAGCAGTCGGAACGGATCGAATGGCTGGAACAGGAACTGGACGACAACGCCCAGGAAATGACCGTGGAGACGTACGCCATCCGTTTGGCTGGATACGAACTGACCCGGCAGCACGCCTGCATGATCTCGAAAGCACTGAAAGCCGCCGGCAAGCATTCCGATCGGAAAGTGCCCAGCAAATACGATCCGAACATGGAATCGATTGTCTGGTCGGTGAAAGACCTGAACTATGCTGCCAACGAGAACTGGTTCGAGAGTTTTGTTTGCAAGAACGGCAAGGAATTTTGCGGCAGCAAGTTGCCGAAATAGAAAGTTTTCATGGGAACCTTTGAGGAACAGATTTTTGATCGCATTCGTTCGAAACTGGGTACTTATCCGGGGCTGCTTAATGTGCTGCCCCGTTTTGACAGTGGAGGACGTGCGTCCGAATCGATCAATCAGTTTCCTGGTTCCATAGTTTATCCGTTTGACGGTATTTGTTCTCTTGCGGGCTGTGTTAGTGATATTTTTGTGACGTTTCCGCAGCCGGTCTCCGAGATTTACTTGTTTTCCTTAACGCGTACCGGCGGTATTGTGCCATTTGACGGCTGGAATGATATGACCGCAGGGTACTGGGACGCTTGGCTTTCAACAGCAACGCCTGAGGAAATCGCTGCCGTCAGCGGTAATTTTCAAATTTATCCTGTTCTTGTCTTTTCCGATAAGGACGGCAATCAGTTGCTTTCCACAGCGGATTTGACGTGCAAGGTATCGCAGGACGGTTTTTGGTACTTTTCGGACGGTACCGGTCTTGTCTCAGTACGCTACAAGGAGTACCGTACTGCCGATCAGTTTACGTTTCCGTTTCTGTTTCCGCAGGTACTGGACACCCCAGTCCGTCTTGTTTCCCGCTGCTATGCGGCGCACTGCGGACGCGTGCGTTACGACGGGCAGTCGAAGCCGTTTTCCCAACTGAAACTGACAGCCGGAGACGGTATTACCGCTTCCGCCGAAAACAATACCGTCACGCTTAGCGCACCCGGTATATTTACGGCTTACGAAGCACCGTCTGGTATTCTTCTGTCGGTTAACGGCGGACACGGCGACGCTCTGGGAAACTTCAACATCAACGGCGACAGCCAGTGCATTGCCGTGACCGGTTTTGCCAGCGAACTCAAAGAAGATTCCGGCGGAAAGTATGTTGATAAACCGCATCATCTGTCGATACGGAATGACTGCAAGGCGTGCTGCTCGTGCGAAGATTATGCCGCGATATTTGATCAGATTGCCCTTCTGACAGCGGAGCATAATAACGCCGTTTCCTACATTAAGTTTCAACGGGACAAGTTCTATGCTCTGTCCGAAGTGTATAACTCCTATCTGGAGAATATGCTTGAAGCCTCTGTCAAACTGAACTGTATTCCCAACGGCAGGCATTGCCAGATCAGTTACAGTATTGCCAACCCGACCGGCGAAGTGATGACAGACGTACACTTCCGTCTGTCTCTGCTCTGTTCCGGCGACAACTTCATACAGTCCGAAGCCTATTTCCGGCAGGTTTCCCGTATTAATCAAGAACAGGTTCTCGGCGATTTCCCGGAACTTGTCATCACCGTCCCGTATATTCAGCCGCATCAGACCTACACCGGCGTTGCCGATGTTTGTTTTAACGACTGCGAAGGCATTAACGTGGAAGTCCGTTTGGAGATTGACCATTTGGGTCGCGAGTATGTCCGTACCCAGAGTGTTCTGCTTTCGTGCGAGGGACAGGGCGAAACGGTTGGTGCGTTGCCTCTTCCGTCCCAGCCGGTATTTATTGCCCCTTCCACTCCGGCACCCAGTTATCCGTCCATTGCGCGTCCGCCCGACATCATCAATATCACACGTCCGTCGGTGACAGTCTCCGCAGCACACGATGTATACAGCAATGCGGCAGCCATTTCCAATCTGTCTCTGGGGACCCAGTTGAAGAGTTCGACTTCAGGTTCGCAAACAACCATGTACTTGCAGTTGGCTAATAATGCGCCGCAAAATCCGTTTACGGGGCATCATAGCGAGCGGTGGTATTTCGATGCCTACGGCAGCGTACAGCATAATTTTTCCATTACGATCAAACGTGTCACTGCAGGCACCGCAGGCGGGTCCTACCGATTGATGTGTTTCATTGAACGCTTTGCACCGATGCGGCAATCTCTAGGAACGAACCTGTACCGTTACGGCGATGCAGACACCTATGCCGATGATGTCTCTATTACCGGCACGTTCTGGCACGGCAAGACTTTTACGTTTACCGACAGTGCATTTTCCAGCAACTCCTATACAATAAGCGGTCTTACGTACCGGCACTTTGTTGTGCTTGGCTGTTTTTACAAAGGCGATACCTGGGGGAACGTAGATTATGCCTACATCCGCAGTCCCATATTAAACAGCCTGCGTCCGCGGTTTTCGTTTCAACTGGTCTGGCTTGCCCCTGACGGAAGCGAAGTCGTATTAGGCGCAGGAACGCCGACTCCGATCTGTTATGCATGGGCACCCCCTGCTTACTACGATCAATGCCGAACCTGCACTCCTTGAGAAATCACCATGCTTGATGCGACAGTTGTTAATTGGCTTCCGACCGGCGAATCCGAATGCCGTATTATCGACCCGGCAGCAACCGGGTTTGATGATAACGGGCAGTCCGCGCCGCTTGACTTCATTGCCGACCTGACTCTTTCTGTGCAGCAGCATAATGAAATCTGGCTTGGCTGTTTCACAGTTTCCAAAGAATTGGTCTCCGGTATTTTTATGGCGGAACAGAACGGTATCCGGCAGCCCGTACTGTCATTCACTGTGCTGCGTGATCAATACCATTACGGAGAGCCGATTTTTCTGAATCAACTTGCCGACGGGTACAGCGGCTGGCTGGTGCCGGGCTACCTGAACATCTACCAGCACACCGTCGTTCACTATTATTCGTCGCCCGAACAGTCCCGCATTGCCGAACGCTGTCTAACACGATTTACATCCGGTCTGCTCGGCATCATTGATGCCAAAACAGGTACGAAATACACTGGCAACATAATTTTTACAGCGGGGGACGGCATCGACTTGTCCGTGTTTCAGGATACGGTTACGTTCAAGGTCAAGGACGAGAATCTCCTTGCCGTGACGAACGGCATCAACGATTTCCCTGCGTTCAAGGCGGTATCGTCCCAGACGATCTATAAAGTTGGCGGAGTCGAAGCACGCAATGAACCCGGTCAGGACGGAGTGCTTAAAATAAAGTTCAGAGGTCCGTTTGTGGCCTGCCCGGTGAAAGACGGAGACGGCACGAACGCCGGCATTGCTCTTGGTATTCTGGCAGACATCAATGATCTCTGTCCGAACCGCAACAATTCAACTGATTAGACGATGGCGAACAATTACGATGATTTATACGGCGGCGGGGATACGGAGTGTGTCCGGCGTGACGAGTTCGTGAAAGAATTTCAGCATACTGTTTCCGGCGGTACGTCCTCTGGTCCGGACCTCTACGGTGCGGCTGTTGTATCCTGCACTACGGAATCCGGTAAACTATGCTACTATTACCACAAGTTCAAGATGACTTGCTCTGCGGGCGACCAACTGCTCCGCGGTTATGTTCCTGCCGGATATATTGATCTGCTGTTCACGGTTAACGAATCCGACCGTCGTTTCCGGCTCTACGGCATCAAACGCAGCGGCGATCCCAATCTTGATGCAACCGACACCCCAAAACTGAATGACAGAGGGGAGCCGCTGCCGCTGGAGGACGGGCGTGTCGATTGGACCATTATCAAAACACTTTACTGGGTATGACCCCCTCCCTTACGGAAGGGGCTTGTCAGTAATGGCAAGGGCAAGTACAAAAGAACGGGCACGCACCGTCTGTTCGTAAGCAACGGTATCCAGTACAGCCGGGCGATCTGGTTTGGGCAGGAAAGAAGCAGTATGTTGCCAAAGGCACATGCAGTTACGGAAAGGCGATACAAACTACTGTCAACAAGTCATTAGCAACGAAGAAACTAACGAAAATTTACAACTATGGAACAATCACCAGTTAACGGGTATTCAGCCCTTCCCTCACGGGAAGGGATTTCTGCCCTCAATAGGGTGAAATACAGGGCGTTCGACGATACGCTTGGTCTCCGCAATGCCGTTTTTGATTCTGTTTTGACGACGGCTAAAAATTTGCAGCCTGTTCAGAACCAGAAGTACACGTTGACGCTTTCGGACGTGGATTGGGAGGATGACCCTTCCTACACGCGTGACGATATTTATCAGGCGCGTTTGCGTCGCAAGTCTCTTGATCGCCGTTTGCGTGGCACTTGGAATTTATTTGACACAGCCAGCGGCAAGCTTATTCAGTCGCAGCCGAAGGTCATAGCCCATGTGCCTTATATTCTCCCGAATGGTGCGATTATGGACGGCGGTAATCAGTATTACATTCGGAACCAGCAGCGTCTGAAGCCGGGAGTATTTGTACGTCGGAAAGACAACGGCGAGATAGTATCGAATGTGAATGTACTTTCGCACGAGGGTCAGACGCATCATTACGACTTTAATCCGGAGAAGCGGCAGTTTAATATATCTGTTGCGCATAACAACATACCGATCTATAGTTTTTTGCGTTCTCTTGGTGCGAGTGATGAGGAGATGTCCTCTGCTTGGGGCAAGGAGATATTCAGTGCGAACAAGTATGCTGCCCGTGGCAGCGATTACCGCAAGATTTACGACCGATTTGTACGTTCGGGCAATAAGGTTTCCGGCGACACGGAGAGTGATGACTTGATGATGCAGCGTATTGCGCATCAAGCGTCCTTGATAAGTTTGTCTCCGGAGGTCACGCGTAAGACCCTTGGTCGAGACGCAACAGTTCTTGACAAGGATGTTGTTCTTCGTTCGACTGCGAAGATGATAGCCCTTGCGAAGGGCGAGGCGGAGCCTGACAGTCGTGACGATATGGCTTTTCAGAGTGTTTACGGTCCGGAGGATTTGTTTGCGGAGCGTCTTCGACTTGATGACGGTCGTTTTCGTCGTCAATTACTGGCGAAGTTAACGTTTTTATCGAAGAACAAGCCGGACTTAAGCAAGATACCTTCTGGCTATTTAACGCGTCAGGTACGCGGAGTATTGACGGACAGCGGCTTAGCGTCTCCTGCGGAGGAGATAAATCCTTACGAGCAGTACACGAAGTTGTATTCGATTAGCCGTCTTGGTCGCGGTTCGATTGGCAGTATTGATGCTGTCCCTGATTCTGCGCGTGATGTGAACAACAGTCAGTACGGATTTATAGATCCTCTTCAGACCCCTGAGTCGATGCGTGCCGGTGTGGATTTATACATTTCTTCCGGTGCGGTGAAGGGCAGTGATAACAACTTGTATATTCCGGTCATCAATGCCCGTACCGGCAAGAAGGAGTACAAGAGTCCTGTTGATTTATCGTCATCTGTTGTAACGTTGAAGAATGAGTGGGATAAGCGTGGTCCGATGGTTTCTGCGTTTGACCGTGACCGGCAGCCCCGTATGGGTATAGACCGCAACGAGGTGGATTACATAATTCCGAATCCGCAGTCTGGATTTAATATTCTGTCGAATCTTGTGCCGATGTTGAATTCGGTGAAGGGGCAGCGCGTGGCGATGGCGGCTCGTATGTGTACGCAGTCGCTTCCGATAGTGAATGGCGAGTCGCCTCTTGTGCAGTCGAAGATGCCGGATTCGGAGCAGTCTTATGAAGAGATGATTGGTCGTTTTGCGGCGGTATCCTCTGACACGGACGGTATTGTGAAATCGGTCTCGGAGAACGAGGTAGTTGTCCAGACCGCGAAGGGACTTAAGCGTTATCCTCTTGCCAATTACCATGCGACGAACCGGAAGACTTATGAGCATAACACGCCAGTCGTTCAGACGGGCGATCAGGTACGTGCCGGTCAGTTGCTTGCGAAATCGAATTTTACGGATTCCAATGGTGCGTTAGCCCAAGGTTTGAATGCCCGCACGGTGGTGATGCCTTGGCGCGGCACGAATGTGCTTGACGGTATTGTGGTTTCGCAGTCGTTTGCGGATCGTATGCGGTCGCAGCATGCGTATCAGCATCGTGTGGACTGGTCTCCGAATATTAAGCATGACAAGAAGACATTTATAGGTTCATTTCCTGGCGAGTACAGTAAAGAGCAGTTGGACACTGTTGGCGATGACGGCGTTATCAAGGTTGGTTCGAAGGTATCGAAAGGCGACCCCTTGATATTGAAAGCGGATGTTAACACGGCACCAGTTGGTCGCATCCACCGCAAGGGCGCGCATCAGTTAATGAATTCGGCGTTGGAGTGGGATCATCACGATCCTGGCGTAGTGACGGCGGTTTATTCTGACGACAACGGCGTGAACGTGGTAGTGGCTTCGGAGCAGCCGATGCGTATAGCGGATAAGTTAGCGGGTCGTTATGGGAACAAGGGCGTGATAACGGAGATAGTTCCGGACGAGCAGATGCCGCAGACCCCTGACGGACCTGCGGAGGTTGTTTTTGATTCTCTTGGGAATATTGGTCGCGTGAATTACGGGATGCTTCATGAGATCACGTTGGGACGCATTGCGAAGAAACTTGGTCGTCCACTGAAGATTCCGTCTTTTGATTATTCGAATCCTGACACGGCGGCTTATGTTTTACGTTTGGCGCAGGAGCATGGCATTAATCCGCGCGAGGCGGTGATTGACCCTACGACGGGCAAGCCCATCTCAGGCGTGGATGGCAAGGGCGTTAATTTTGGCTATGCCTATGTGCAGAAGTTGCATCATTCAGCGGAGTCGAAGTCATCGGAGCGTTCTTTTGGTCGTTATACTTCTGACGATATGCCGGCATCAGGCGGCGAGGACGGTGCGAAGCGTGTGGCGTTGATGCACACGAATGCGTTGATTTCGCACGGTGCCTATAATCTGATTAACGAAACACGCCGGATACGTGGACAGAAGAACGATGAGTATTGGGCTCAGTTGATGCGTGGTTATCAGCCTCCGGAGCCTTCGCAGCCGGCGATGTACAGCAAGTTTATATCCTATTTGGAAGGCAGCGGTATTCATGTTGTTCCGAAGGGTAATCGTCTTCAGATATTGGCATTGACGAACAACGATGTGCGTACTCTTTCTGGCGATCGAGAGGTAACGAATTCGGAGACGGTACGCTGGGAGGGTGACAAGAAGGGGATTTCCGGCGGTTTATTTGATCCTGCGTTATTTGGCGAATACGGGGATCGTTGGGCTTATTTTAAGCCGCCTGTTTCGATATTGAATCCTGTAATGGAAGACCCTGCGCGTCAAATGCTTGGTCTGACGCAGAAGCAGTTGGAATCGGTGATTTCTGGTCGTGAGAGTCTTGGTTCTCACGGTACGGGTTTTGGGGCGGTTCGTGCGGCGTTATCATCGTTGAATGTGGAGCAGGAGATGCTTCGTGCGCGTAGCGTCATTGCGACGAAACGCGGAAGCGAGCGTGATGCAGCCGTTAAGCGACTTCAGTATTTGAAATCGGCGCAGGCGAACGATATTCATCCGAAGGACTGGTTTCTTGATCGGATACCGATAGTTCCGCCGAAGTTTCGTCCTGTATCGGAGATGCCGGGTACGAATACAGCTCTTGTTGCAGATGTGAATTATCTGTACAAGCAGTATATTGACCATGCGAACAATTTGAAGGAATTGGAGCGTGAAGTTGGCGTATCCGGCGACGAGCATTTGCAGTCGTATAACTATTTCAAGCAGATAGCTGGCTTGATGGATCCTGCGCATCCTAAACTGGTGCAGAAGCGCGTTTCCGGTTTATTGAAACATGTGTTTGGCGAGGAAAGTTCGAAGTACGGCTATGTTCAGCGGTCTTTGCTTGGCGGCGGCGTTGATATGGTCGGTCGCAATGTTATTACGATAGATCCGAATTTAGATATGGATTCTGTTGGCATTCCAGCTGAATCTGCGTATGACATCTACAAGCCGCTGATTATCCGTAAGTTAACCACTTCCGGTCTTTCGTTAATGGACGCGAAGCGGGTTTATGATTCCCGTGATCGCCGTGCGAAGCGTGCCTTGCTTGAATTGACGAAAGAGCGTCCGGTGATCCTTGACCGCAGTCCTGTGCTTCATAAGTTCGGAGTCATGGCATTGTGGCCGCAGATCATTAAGGGCGATACGATCAAGATGAATCCATATGTACATGGTGGATTTGGCAGTGACGTGGATGGAAATTGCTGTGACTTTGATAGCGAAATTAGTATCGAGTTATCAAAGTCCGAGTTAAGGTCATCTGATGAGGGTAAACATTTCCTTTCCTTGTTAGATGAACACATGAAAACTTTAGGCACGAGTATTATTTGGGTCAATGACAGCACTGCAACAGTGCGGATGAAGATAGGCGATATACCACGAATCGGCACTCCTGTGCGAGACAAGAACGGAGCAGATATTTATCTGCTGCCAAAAGGTATCTCCGTATTGACCTATTCTCCAGACACGGGCGTTTGCTTTGCTGCGGCGACCAACCTGACGGTCGAGGAATCACACCCGTGTTGCGAGGTGACAACCAGCAGCGGTAAGTCTGTCATTGTGTCGGATAATGAGAGTTTGTGTGTATATGACCACACGACCGGCGGTTTGGCTAAGGAAGCACCAAAAAATGCGATCGGATTATATGTTCCGGTTGTTCGGCAGATTCCGTTTCAAGATGCCGGATCCGATGAAGATGAGCAGACGGAAGATGGACGGGATATTGTTCCTGTCGATGTTTCCCTGTTCGCGAAACTTTCCAAACATCTTGGCGCGGCGCGCAATGCTTCGAAAGACCACATGCGCATATACGGGCACTTGCGGGCATGTCTTGTCTCGAAAAGAATTTCCCGGAAATCGCTGTTAGACATTTTGGATTATTTCCAAGATGTATCCGACAGTCGCATGTCCGAGATGCGAAAGATTGCTGAATGCCGAGAGATTATATGGGAAACCGTCGATAAAGTGGAAGATGCCGGAGTGCGTCAAGTGTTTGACTTCTGTGTTCCGGACACGAAGGTTTTTGCGGTGAATGACGGCATTATTATTTACGACACGCTGAATTTTCAGGTTCCGATCAGTTCTGCGGCGTTGGATGATGCTGTTCGTTTAATGCTTCCGAGTCAGAATCTTTTTTCGCCGTTGGACAATAAAAGTCCGCAGGCGGTTCCGCAGGAGAATTATGTTTTTGGATTGTATGAGGCGACGCGTCATGGCAGCGGCAAGGGTCGTGCGAAGGTTTTTGCGACCAAGTCCGATTTTCTTCGTGCGTATGCGGCTGGCGAAGTTAGAGTTTCGGACGAAATAGAGATTTTGAAAAAAAATGGCTGACCCCCCTTTTCTTCTTTTTGTTTTCGTGTACAATTTGTGTTGTCGTGCTTCTTGCAGCACGCGGATTGAAACGAAAGTAAGTGTAGAAGGACCAATTTGTTGAGGGATTGACGAGGCTGGCTGGCGAATTTCGCCAGTCAGTTTTTTTTGTTTTCTGGTACAATTCTGTCCATGGACGAATTGGCTTGTTTGCAGAATACGCGTTTTATATCGACGGCATGCTATACAGGCGCGGATTCGCACACGCACTTTCATCAGTTTTCCCTTTCTGCGCGTTGTTTTGGCATACCGCTTTTTTTTACGACGTACCTTTCCCCATTTACGGATTTCATTAATGAGAAGTTTTATGTAGCGGCATCGAATTTTGAGCGTTGGCGTATGGAAGGCATTCGTTATATTCTTTACACGGACGCGGCGGATTCTGTATTTTTGGGAACAGCGCAGCAGATATTGGATCGTTATAACAGTTTAGGAGTACGCGGTACGGTTTTGACGTGCAGCGATTATGGATCGATTTATATTAACGGAATTCCCGGAGCGGATAATGGCTTTTTTGATAATTCAGGACTTGTCTATCAGGGTGATCGCAACTATTGTTGTATGTGCAGTTATGTATGTTGTATCCCGGACATGATTAAATTGATTAATTTATGTACGGAGTTGACGGAGGATTTTGAGAATGGCTTTTTGCAGCACCGTCAATTTCGTCCGTTGCTTGACATTCCATTTGTTTCGGAGCAGTTGCGTCGTCGCGACGACCAATTGTATGTGAACATGTGCCGTATGATAGACCCTTTTATTGCGGTTCCCGATGCGGACAAGCGTTTGTTTTCGAACTACATAGGTACCGATCCTTTTGTCACGGTGGATGCGATGCGTCTTCCGACTTCTGACCGCTGGCACAGCATCGGCACGGCGTTAGTTGTTCATGGTTCTTCGACATTTAAGCGTGGCCGTCCTCTTGGCGATTGGTTTACGCAGGTAGTGAAGCCTTCCCTTTTTTGATGTTTATGTCTTCGATCACTTTTCAAAAGCCGGCAGCGATATTTAAGTTTCCCGATGGTACGACGCGTGAGTTGTCGATTAAACAACTTCCGTCTGATTTTATTCCTGACATAAGTGCCTATGGCACTGCCGGTGTTGCGGCGCGTCCGCCCGTAGATGCGGATTATGGCACGGCGTTAAGGGGTATTGCGTTCAATCAAATTCCTGCGGTTAGCAATCCGTCTCTGCATTCATCGTCTAGTGCGTCTGCGCTTTTGGTTTCTGATACGGAGTCTACCGTGCGTGTTTTATGGTCGCATGTTGGTTACGGGATATTGGGTTTAGGCGGTGCGCTGGGCTATGGTTCCGGTCGTGTGAGTTTTCCTCCGCAGTATGACGGCTGGTCATTTATTTCGGCGCATGCACCGAGTGCCGTTTTGGTTCAGGTTTCTTGTCCGATTCGTCTTGCCGGCTTTTTCGATAATCAGAGCCGTCCGAAATCTCCTGTATTATTTTATGCGTCCGGTAATTTTGTTGGTCAGGTGGATCATCCTGGCGACACGACGGACAGGGAGTACGGGGAGTTTATTTTGGATGCTGGGGAGCATCTTCTGGAGTCGGTTCTCTTGCATGCGAGCAGTGACAATGCCCATACCGTTTGGTGCTATCGTCCGGCGGATCAAAATTAAGACGTTGCACAGTGCAGAGACAGTACAATAAAGGTACGTACTTATTTGCACCAGAAAGGATCGGCATTTCTGCCGAAACACGACAATGTCTGAAACAGCCCAACCGGCGGCGCAATCTTCCGCCGCAGAATTACCCGCAACCGATACAGCCCCCGAATCGCCCGCAGTTGAAACGCCGAAGGCAGTTCGCAAGATCAAATCCCGCCGCGTACTTGGCAAGTCGGCACAGTCGGATTTGGCGGCGATGCAGGCGAGTTCTGAGGATGCGCTAAAAGACGCGCTCATGAAACTGAACACGAATTTACTTGACCGCTTAAATCAGTTCGAGCAGATCCTTACCAGTCACAATGTTCGATTGGCTATCTGCGAAGCTTATTTCTGCGGACCGTCTGTCTTTAGCAGTTTGTTTACGCGTTTTTGTTCCGGCTTGAAATCGTTCTGGAGCGGCGTGTTAAGCACTTTGTTTTGCAGGGAGATAGGGATGCTTTTTTTGGGGGCTCTTCTGATTTTGTATTTGGAGCGGGCTCGTCTTCCGTCCTTTACCAGCATTCTTCCGTCGATAGTTTCGGTGAATCCGGACAACTTAGAGGTCTTGGTTCGTTCGACGAAGCCGCAGACCGACACGTCATTTATTTCATTGCGTCTTGACGATCTTGCCCGCCGTTATGAGGGATTGCCTGTAACTGATTTACGTTCCTTGACGGACAGCGAAATTCGCGGGGAGTTGGGATTTATTCTTGATCCTCTTGGTCCGGAGTATGACCGTGTTCGGGACGCTGTTTCGGAATCGTTTTGGCGGCAGGTTAACCGGGACCGCAGTAAGTTACCGTCTCTTCTACGGTCAATGGCTCTTGGCTTCAAATAACAGGAAATCGGTGAACCGCCGGTGCAGTACAATCGAAAGAAACGTACTGCACTTTTCTTTTGCATTGTCATGTCTACTAGACAGCCGCATGTCATCCGAAATTACGTCAATGAATGGATACTTTTGAATCCGATATTATCCGCCGGTTGTGTGGGGATAGAGATTCCTTCGTTAGCAGGGATGCGTACCAACATCAAGATTGGTGATGGTGTGACGGACTGGAATCATTTGCCTTATTCATTGCTTGACAGTGATTTTTCTTCTGTTCCTGCTGGTCCGCAAGGAGATCCTGGACCAACGGGTCCAGCCGGCCCTGCTGGTCCGCAAGGAGATCCTGGTACACCTGGTGCAACGGGACCCGCCGGCCCTGCCGGACCACAGGGTGATCCTGGTACACCTGGCGCAACGGGTCCAGCCGGCCCTGCTGGACCACAGGGCGATCCTGGTACGTTCCCGCAGATAGCGTCGAACACGATAGTGGGCAATGTAAGCGGTTCTGATGCGGCACCGATCGGCTTAACACCGGCGCAGGTGAAATCTATGCTTTCCATAGCGGAGCAGGTGCAGTCCGACTGGGGGCAGTCTGACACGCTGAATCCAGGATTTATTAAAAACAAGCCGACATTATTCAGTGGAGATTACGCTGATTTATCGAACAAGCCGTCGATTCCGACGGTTGTTGATAACCTGACCACGGATAACGGCACCCAAGCGTTATCAGCGAAGCAGGGCAAGGTGTTGAACGACGGCAAGGCGGCGTTATCGCATACCCATACGCAGTCCCAGATAACTGATTTAACGATTCCGACGGTTGTTGATAACCTGACCACGGATAACGGCACCCAAGCGTTGTCCGCGAAGCAGGGCAAGGTGTTGAACGACGGCAAGGCGGCGTTATCGCATACCCACACGCAGTCCCAGATAACTGATTTAACGGTTCCGACGGTTGTTGATAACCTGACCACGGATAACGGCACCCAAGCGTTATCAGCGAAGCAGGGCAAGGTGTTGAACGACGGCAAGGCGGCGTTATCACATACCCACACGCGGTCCCAGATAACTGATTTAACGGTTCCGACGATTTCGTTGAACGGCAGCAGCACGACATCTGCATCGTTTTATGCGCCTGCTGGAGCCGGTACGAGTGGTTTTGTTTTGGCGAGCAGCGGTTCCGGTGCGCCGACGTGGAAAGACCTTGTAGGCATTTATACGACATCTGCTGCGGCAGAGACGGCTGCTGCGGCGACACCCGGCAAACTTTGTTTTTTTCCTGACTGATCTAGTTTAAAATGGAGTTATGAAAAAACTCAGGCATTCGCAATTTCATTTTAAGGACAGCGATTCGATCTTTCTGGAGGAGCGTGACGGAGCCATCATTAATGGCTGCCTTCCGATGGACGACACAGACCGCAATCTGTATGAGGCGTTTTCTGCGGAGTCGGTATCGATCACCTCTTGGAAGAGTGGCGATATGCCGGTATTTTCGTATGACAGTGCCTTTGAGGGCTATATGAAGGATCGCCGTGAGTCTCTTGAGACGTTGGAGCGATCTGGTCTTAGTTGGTTTCCTTGGGATGTTCTTCGTTCTCTTCCTTCAGAGTTTAAGGGCGGCGATACTTTGTACAAAAGTCAGTCGTCATTAGGCAGCTGTGCGGGCTTTGCGTTTGGTCAGGGCTACCATTCTGGCTTGCTTATAGACATTGCTCTTGGTCAGCCGCTTCGTTATGAGCCGGTGAATCCGATAGTGACGTGGTATTTAAGCAAGAACAAGAGTCTTCGTGGCGGTCAGGGCATTGCGAAGATGGCGGACTTTGTCAATCAGGTTGGTAATTTTCTGGTGAAGGATGTTGGCGAATATACCGCGAAGGTGCCATCGAATTACGAGCAGCATTTGGAGTCAGCGGCGGCGCATCAGTCTGGTATATGTGTTCTGGACAAGTCTTCCATTTATGATCAGATGGTTTTGGCCCTTCGTTCGGGTTTTGCAGTAGCGTGCGGCAACACCCGTGCGGTATCTGGAGCGAAAGTCGACGTGAACGGATTGCGTGTAGCGGTATTGGGCGGCAATTGGAATCATGCGACGCACTTTGTTGGTTATCGGGAGTTAGGCGGTGTCAGTTATGTTGGCTGGATCAACAGTCATGGTCCGCGTTACGGCGTATGTGCCAGCGACAGCATGCCTGCGGACGGCTGCTGGATGCGTGTGAATACAGAATTCAAGTATTTCACTGATTCCTGTTCCACTTACGGACCTCCGGTCATTGTGATCCCGGAGGCCACGATTGTTGACTATTCGTCTCTGCGTCCGATTGTTCGCGCGGAACTCAACGAGAAACGGTGATCTGCATGGTAGATTCGTTCAACAAGCAATCGGCATCGGACTTGAAACGTCCGTTTGATTTGAAATCCTTTTTATCTTCCCCTCCTCCCGGAGTGGAGTTGACGAATTCGTCCGGACGCTTGGTGTTTGGTGGTCGTGCGGTAGATACCCTTCCCTACCGCATAGCCCCTGGTGCAGCAGCGGCGATCAACGAGAAAGACGTACTGAACACGCCGATTCAGACGCAGGTTCTTGTAGGCACGTATGATCTTGCAGACGCAAATCAGTTAGAGCAGTACGGCTTATTATTGAATGCGGTATCGACGGGTTGGTTTAAGATGCTTCACATAGAGCGTCATTGGGATTCCCAGTCGGTTCCTCCCCGTATGCGGGTCTATGCGGAAGTATTGGTGCGGGAGCGGCTGATCAAAGCCCTTTCGGAATACGATGCCTTGAATTCGGAGCGGACACGTCCGATCGTTTAGGCGAACATTGGATGTTTTGTGATGATGATTGTTGTTTGTTTTTGTCTTTTTTTTCTTCTTTTGATTTTTTTGCATGGGATTGTGATCGTTTGTATGGTCGAGATACCGCATGCTTTTACGGGTACATAGAGATTCATTTCATTGATATTCTCTGTTGATTCTTTGATTTCGCACAGTATTCCGTGTTTTTGTATTTTTTCTGTAAAGTTGATGATTTCGATAGGAGCGTAGTAAGTGACGGTGAATTTATAGTGTCTTACGGAAGTCAGAATTTTTTTAACGTATCTGCGCCATACAATACTGAAATTGCTGATGGGGATATGCTTTTTGTTTTTCTTTTTCGCTCTAAAATGGTGGAAAGGTTTAGGTCGTTTTTGATAGTGTTTCATGGGAGTATTTTACAAGGAGTCCGGTGGTTCTGTCCAGCAGTTAGCGAAACCTATGATAAACGGCGTTCCGCATAATGCGGTCTATCACGACGGTACGGAGCTTCGTACGGTGTGGGGCGGCGGCGAAGAATTCGTATTGAACATAAACACGAAGCAGACGAATAGTGGTACATCGGGTACAGAGACGACGTTTAGTATTCCGACGAGCGGTGCGTATTCTTATAACTGGAAGATTAACTGGGGAGATGGTAATGTCGAGACGGCGAGCGGCACGGGTTCTTCAACGTCTGCTGGCATTTCGCACACGTATACAACTGCTGGTGCGTACGTGATCACGATTAAGCCGAACAGCGGTACGGATGCATGGTTTCGTGCGTTTGGATTTTACGGCAACACGTCTGGCGCGAATGCACAGGAGAACAAGAACAAGGTAGTCTCCCCGAACAGCCCTCTGACCCCGCAGATGTTTTTCACGGCATTGGAAATTTCTGCCGGCGGGAGTACGTCGGTGAATGGCATTGGATTTTTCATGTTCTACGGCTGTAGGGGTGCCGGTTTCACGATGGGTAGTTCGTTTGGGTTCTCTGATGCTTGGAGCAGTATTACATCTGTAGGTGGTACTTTTTGTGCTTCGATGTTCCAATTGTGCTATGGCAGTTCGTTTAATATGAACAGCGGATTTAATCTTCCGCAGGGTCTGACGACGGTCGGGAACAATTTTTGCGCAACGATGTTTCAGGACTGCCATGGCAGTGTGTTCACGATGAACAGCGTATTTAACTTGCCGCCAACCCTAATGACAGTTGGTACGTATTTTTGCTCTTCGATGTTCGGACTTTGTTCTGGTTCGGTGTTTGCGATGAACAGCGGATTTAATCTTCCGCAGGGTCTGACGACGGTCGGGAACGGTTTCTGCAATGAAATGTTCACCAACTGCACCGGCAGTTCGTTTGTGGTGAATAGCGTGTTCAAGTTCCCCAGGCTTTCAACATCGGAGATAAATAAAGAAGACGTGTTTTATAGTACGTTTTTTGCAACGTCTGCTGTTCAGAGTCGTACGGCGGAGAGCATCATCAACGATTGTGCATATCCGTCTGACTTGCGTGAAACGTTTGGTGGCACGGAGAGTGTTGCGGTTGCGGCGTGGTCAGATCTTGGCGCGGCACTTTCTCCTGTGGGCTATAACTGGCACGGATTCAGTTCACGTGGTACGGAGTTTTTCGTGTTGAACATAAACACGAAGCAGACGAATAGTGGTACATCGGGTACAGAGACGACGTTTAGCATTCCGACGAACAATGCGTATTCTTACTACTGGAAGATTAACTGGGGGGATGGTACGGCCGCACAAACGGCGAGCGGCACTGGTTCTTCAACATCTGTAGGCATTTCGCACACGTATACAACGGCTGGAGCGTATCGTATTACGATTCGCCCGACCAGCAGTGCGTATGCATGGTTTCGTGCGTATGGATTCAAGAATGCGTCGGTAGAAACAGTTTCAGGCGGTCCTCTTCAATCGAATAGGAATAAGATTGTGTCTGTGAACAGTGCTTTGACTCCGCAGATGGTTTTTACATCTGCGCAGATTACGGCGTACGGCGGTACTGGTGTGCACGAGATCTTTTATGGTCTATGTGCGTTTTGCAAGGGCTATGGTTTTACGATGGGTAGTTCGTTTGGGTTCTCATCGTCGTGGAATTCCATTAAGTACGTTGGTGACGATTGCTTTGCTTCTATGTTTAATGGATGCAGCGGCAATTCGTTTACTATGGTGAGCGGATTTAATCTTCCGACTGGTCTTACGACCGTAGGCGGTGATTTTTGCTATGCTATGTTTTCGGAGTGTTGCGGCAGTTCGTTTACTATGGTGAGCGGATTTAATCTTCCGACTGGCATTACGAGCGCAGGCGAATATTTCGCATCTTACATGTTTTATTATGCCACCGGCCGTTCGTTCAACATGAACTCTGTATTTACGATATCGCAGAGCATTACGACCGTATCGGGCAATTATTTCTGTGCGCGTATGTTCAGAGAATGCACGGGTTCGTCATTTACGATGAACAGCGTGATTAAGTTGCCGCCGAATCTTGCGTCTTGCGGACAATTTTTTTGTTATGAGATGTTCTATGGCTGCTCTAATAATAAATTCAATATGGGCGCGGCTTTCAATGTGCCGCAGACTATAACGTCGGCTCCGTCTTATTTATTGTATTCAATGTTCTCAGGATGTGTTGGTACTGGGTTCCTGGTGAACAGTGTGTTTAAGTTTCCGCCGATAACTAATATAACGACTGCTACGTTGCCTTTCTATCGTACATTTTATGCTGGTTCAGCGACCACGGTCGTTCAGACTCGTACGATTACATCAATAGTAAACGGTCTTACACCTAACGGAAGCACAGGGACATTTACATCAACGACGACGACTCGCTGGAGCGACTATGGTTCTGTAAGTTCCTACTGGAAGTGATCGCACTGTTTTGCTATGCTGTGCTTTGACATCCTCCCACAGCTAAAGCCGTAGGATTCCCATTGATTGCTCTCTGGTACTCCCCTCCGTTGCCGGAGTGGAATTCTTGACCTTGCGGTAAGTACGAAGTGTCTTGCGGCACTTGGTCTTTCCCGCATTAGCGGTCAAAAGGCGAATGCCCTCGCCTTTTATGTTTCGATTCAAAACTTTACTAGACAAATACCATGAAACTAATTCTTGCCGTTCTATTACAGACTCGTACAATGTTCAAGGAAATGTCCTTACTTGTATTATACATCACAGGCGCAACAGCGCAAGTATAACGCCCTGTCGGGCGTGCGGCTTATATCCCAGCCCTAAAGGACCGGGCTTTACGCCGCATCATTCATAATGTGGTATAATAGAACTGTCAGTCAAAATTGGAAAATTACTCATGATTTTGCATTTTTCGTTATTTGTTTTGCTATTTGGTCTTGGCTGGTCTCTTGGCTATATTCTTGGTTTGCGTCATGGTCGTAGTGATGAGACGGAATTGCTGGAGAAATTGGCGGATAAAATACGTTTAGACGTTGAGTCTGCGATCCAGAATGCCAGCGGCGTGAAATTGCACTAGGAGGAGTTTGCTATGAATTTTCAGGAGATATGGTCATCGGTATTACCGTATGTACTTTCGTTTGTTGCGGGAGTATTGTTTTCGGTATTTCTTTTTGGGGGTGGTTCGCAGAGTAGCCGTCAGGAGGGTCAGTACGACCAGCGTCTTGAGAATCTTAGCAACAGTGTAGTTGAGTTGAAGAACGTGATGTTGACGAACACGCAGAAGGTTAATGCGTTGATAAATTTTTCGCGCGTAGTGGTTCGTGACAATCCTCGTTTGCGGTTATCGAATTCGGAGGAGTTGTATTCGGTTCCGCTTTCGGACGAGCCGGAGATGCTGTCAGAGCCGCAACGTTGACGATTTGCCGTCTGGATGTGATTTTGGACGGTTTTCTTATTCCGTTGAACGTAGGCGATTCTAGGGCGTACTGTCTAAATTCTGAAAACTAGCCCATTTTGGGGCAGTTTTAGTCATTATTTTGCATTTATGTATAATAGTGGTAGAACACCGCTATTGCTATGAAATTATCAGCATTTGCCAAAAAACTAGGTATATCGTGGAAAACCGCGTTCCGTATGTTTCGCCGCGGGGAAATCGAAGGCGCATACCAATTGCCGACCGGCACGATTATTGTCCCGGAACCCAAGCCAACCAAAGCAGAGTACGTGGTCGTATATGCGCGTGAGAGTTCTGCCGACCGCAAGCAGTGTTTAGAAACACAAGCAGAGCGATGCGCTGCCTTTTGTTCAGCAAAAGGGTGGGCGGTTGCAGAAATCGTGAAGGAATGTGCCAGCGGACTGAACGACAAACGCCCGAAACTGCAAAAAATACTGAAAGACCAAAAGGCAACCAAATTGGTTGTCGAACACAAAGACCGATTAACACGGTTTGGGTTTGAGTACATCAAAACGCTATTCGATGGCGAAATTATCGTTATCAATCCAGCAGAGGACAAGGACGATCTGATGCATGATTTTGTGTCACTCGTTACTTGTTTTTGCGCAAGGTTATACGGACAGCGAAGGACAAAACGGAACACAGAGAAACTGATTAAATCACTACAACATGAAGATCAAGCGTAGTACAAAATGCACACTGCGGTTTACGACCGAGCAAAAGCAGAAACAGTTGCGAGTGTTTCTGGTGGAGTATTGCCGCGTTGTGAACTTCTACATTAAGTTGTTCTGGTTTAACCCGCCCGGAAGGAAAAACGATCTTACGGCAACTGTTATATGTCAAGCAGACAAGAAACTTTGTACATGGCTTTCTTATCGAGGCAAACAGGATGCCGCAAGGCAGGCGGTAAGCATGATTTACGCAGCAAAGGAACGGTACAAAACCGCGAAAGAAAACGGTGAACGGTGTAAGCCGTGCCAAAAACGTCCTGTGTTGCGACGATTAAAAGCCGTGCTGTCAACGAACTGCGTTCACCTGCAACTGCCAGAAAAAGCACATGGTTTCGATACATGGCTGCACATCGGTAGTTTCGATGGTCGTAAGCGCAACGTCTCAATGGACATTCCTGTCAAACTGCACAAGCATTTTCACGAACTACAAAAAATTGGCAAGCGCGGTTCGTCCGTCGTAGTGACGGATAAACACATACAGTTCTCGTTTACAATCACAACAGGCGCAAAACTAAACCCAACTGGATGCATTGGTGTGGATAGCGGCATCAAAGCCCTCGCGTCCTTGTCAAACGGACAGCAACTTGGTACGGAGATCGAAGACAAAATCGACCGGGTAAACCGCTGTAAGCACGGCAGTAAGGGGCAACAACGCGCACGGCGTGCCCTACGGCATTATATTGACTCTGTCGCAAAGCAGTTAATAGTCATTGCAGGGGTTACACTGGTCGTTGTCGAGCGATTAAAGAACATTACCAAAAACACGAAACAAAATCACAAACGCCGCTTGTGTAAAAATATGCGGCGCACTATCGGAGCGTGGAATCTTCGACATTGGCTTATGCGGGTTGAACAGCAGTGCGAGCGAAACCGTGTTTCGTTTCGCACTGTACCTGCATACAACACCAGCCGGACTTGTCCCGCGTGCGGTCACTGTAACAAAAAGAACCGGAACGGCGAACAGTTTGTCTGTTTGCAATGCGGTCACGCGGATAACGCGGACATCAATGCAAGCAAGAACATACTGAATCGATACCTTTCCGATGATTACGCAGTTGGCTGTAAACCGTTACCCGATAGGCGAAACCTTCCGTCGATGACCTCTTCCCGAAACAGCCGGTCTAACGAACCGGAAAATGCGGCACTGCAAAGTGACATCGGTAAGAAGAGACGGAAGCGAGTAGCATAGGACTCTACGGTGTACCTATTGCCAAACGAAAACTATGTCCAATTTGGACTAGTGGTTAGTAACCGTTCTGGACGGTCTGTGGATTTTGGAGCGGCGGCAAGCCGTTCTGTTCAGACCACGTCTAAAGACGTTGGATTCCACGTTTTAAAAAATCTCTGAATTTTGGTAAATAGTAGTGGCGAAAAGTTCGCTATTGTGTCATAAGTTGTGGCGCAATCACTTAACCAAAGGAGAATCGAGATGTTCTTGATATTCGTCGGTGTTCAGATGTTGATGTTCGCATGTTTCCTGGGAGTGCTATGCCTGGTTGGGCGGAAGCGGTTAGAGGCGTTGCTCGCTGCGATCGAGCCGGAAGGCAACGAGCCTATGGGATATGCTGCTACGATCTGCTTTTATGGCATATGCATTGTCGTGCTATGCGCGTCGCATTACGCCATGTATATTGCCTTGCAATACTACTTGCAAGCAAGTGGATGGACGGTTTAAGCGGTAGCGGCATTGCTGCCTCCGTAACGTGATAGCGTGGTACTGTGCGGGGATAGGTCGTAAGACTGATTCCCTGTGCGGTATTTTTTTATTCTATATCTGTCTGTTAAAGGCCTTTTTGGGTGCTGAAATCGTTAAAAAAGTGGCGTTTTTTTGGTAAATAGTAATGTAGAAAAGTTCACATTTAGGGCAAGCGTTGTCCGGTGCTTTTCGTGGTTTATCTATTAGGAGAAATCGAGATGAGAAAATTCAAAGCGTTGGTTGTTGATTTGCTTTGTGCGTTGGGGGATGCAATTGCGACCGGGTCGGATTGGTTTGAAACAAAGCTGAAGGAGAAATCCTTCAGCGGCGCATTCGTGCGGTATGGTAGTTCGGCTCTAATCCTTTTGTTCGTTGTGGCATTCGTTGTGAAGCTCTACAGCGATCTTTCGACGACGAAGTGGCAGCTGCAGCAGTCGGACGTGTACGCGGGAAGCGTACTGGAGGATTTCGCCAAACTGCAGCAGCAGTATGACGCTTCAATGGATCGCGTATCAGAGTTGGATGGTCAGTTGTCGTCCTCCAAGGAGCGGATTTCCGATTTGGATGGTCAGTTGTCCGTTGCCGACAAACGATTGGTAGAGACCAATCGTCTGCTGAATAACGCGCTAGACGCTGCTGCCGAGTATTACTCGGATCGTAGCGCATTGATTGCGCAGCGTAATTCCTTGGAGAAGGAGCTCCGCGCCCAGAAAGATAAGTTCTCTGATGCCATCAGTGCGTGGCATCAGGAGCATTTGGACGATCTATGCAAGATTACGGATTTACATTGCCAGTTGCGGATAGCGTATGCGAAACCGCTTTTCGAGAAGTTTGGTCCTGTACTTGCTGCGGGAGGGGCGATTGTCAATTTCGTTGATAGCGGATTTGATGTCCGCGCTTTGATAAAAGAGGTAGATAACGCGGAAGAAACTGTATCGGCGGTCGATACAGAGTAACGAGAAAACGCTCCAGCAATGGGGCGTTTTTTTTATTTTGAAACTGTTTCTTTTTTTAGGAGAAGTGCGGCGTAAAACCCAGTCCTTTAGGGCTGGGATATAAGGCGCGTGCCCGACAGGTCGTTGTGCTTGCGTTTGTTAAAAACGGGGCGTTTTTTTGGTAAATAGTAATGGTGAAAACATTCGCTATTGTGTCATAAGTTGTGGCGCAATCACATAACTAAGGGGGAAATTGAGATGTCGAACAGATCGTTTTGGGAGCTTATGGTATTGGTTGGGAAGAAAGCGTTGATGGTAGTGTTTCTTATCCCTGCCATGTTTTTGGCATTTATCGTGCCATTTATTCTGATGAGTCCTGTTGGGGAGTGGCGTGAGGCGCGGATTCAGGAGCGGCGTGAGGCGCGGATGTCGCAATGGCGGCAGTCCGGCGAAGCGGAGAAAATGTCGTTGGCTGCGCAAGCGCAGGCGGGGCAATCCGCATCGTCTTCTTCGGAGCCGCAATCGTCTTCGGAGCCGGCGCAAGCACCTTCTTCGGTGCCGTCGAAGCCGGCGACTTCTTGGTCTTCGTCGTCGCCGAAAACGTCTTCGTTGCCGGAGCATAAGCCGCAGGTGGATTCATTTTCGGTACAGGATCAGGAGGTATCAGGGCTTCGTAGTTTGTTAGCGCGTCGTGACGCGGAGATTTCTTCGATGCGTACGGAGTTGCAGATGTTGCGTAAGGCGACCTCTGCAACTGGTCAGGGCGGCGAATCTGCGGAGGTATTGTTCCTTCGCAAGCAGGTGGAGTATGATCGTGCGCAGATCCTTTCGTTGCAGGCTGACTTGAAGGCGTTGCAGGGTGCGCTTCAAGCGAAGACTGACGAGGCGCGGGTGAACGAGAGTGCTTTCAAGGAGAGTTTAAGCGAGCAGTTGAATATCCTTGACCGGTATTCTCGTCTGTATGGATTTGCGCAAGTGCTTGAAAAATTTGTTGGCACTTGCGACAAAGCAGCAGTTGTTGCTTTTGTGGATGGTAATGAGGAGCATAGTAAGAGTGTCGTTCAATTTATGGGAATTCCTCAGGAGTCCTATGGCGATGTACTTGAGTACTATGATTACTTGATCGAGCGGATGAATTCGCAGGGTTCTGAGCCTGGCTCTGAGCCTGGCGTGGTGAAGGACGCGTCTGTTACGCCTGTGATTCGTTGAAGTCTGTTCAGGACTGACGTGTGTATTTTACTGGTGGATTGGCGTAAGTCAATCCTCCAGTTTTTTTTAAGATGTGCGAGCGGCGGATGAATATTTGTTGACATTCCTGATAGACAGGAAAATTCGATTTGCGTGGTTCTGAAATCGTTAAAAAAGTGGCGTTTTTTTGGTAAATAGTAATGTAGAAAAGTTCACATTTAGGGCAAGTGTTGTCCGGTGCTTTTCGTGGTTTATCTATCACCAGATGTTAAACAGGTGCGTAATATATCCGGGCAGTTCGGATACGCTTCTAGGCAGGCGGTCATTGTCCTATAGGAGAAATCGAGATGACGAGCGTCAATGTATTGAAGATCGAGACTACCATCGATGCCAATCAGCAATCCACGGTGGATTTCTGTGTGCGGTCGTTGCCGTGCGAATACCTGCGGGAGAACTGTGGTGTGACGCGTACGGAGGACGCTATTTACATCATATCCAATTCCAAGCGGATTGGGGTGGATGGCAGTGTCAGAGCGCGTGGTATTGAGTTCTGGATGTCGCCTGTTGTGTTTACCGATGGCGATGAACCGATAGAGGGGCTCGAGGGTCGTGAGGAGCAATTTCTTGATTGCCTTGCGCACTGTACCCCGTTTGGGTCAATTAAGGCTGCGGCGTAGCCGGGTCCTTTGTCAATTTCGTGGATAGTGGATTTGACGTATGTGTGTTATTCAAGGCGGTGGATGCTGACGCAGCGGATTTAGCTGCTGAAAGTGTTCAATAGTGTAGGACTGTCTATATGGTTATCTGGTGGATTCCACACGTCTGTCGGGTAATGGGTGGTGAATAAATCCTGGCGTATCTGTCAGGATTTATTTTCCGTGATAGTTCTGGTATCGTACGGGGATAGGTCGTAAGACTGATTCCCTGTGCGTTTTTTTTACCTATTGGTGGCAGAAATCCACTCTGGTAACGGAGTGGAGTACCAGAGAGCAATCAATGGGAATCCTACGGCTTTAGCTGTGGGAGGATGTCAAGTCAAGCGGTATCTGTCATCGTGCTGCTGGCAAGTGGTCAGAAGGTACAATGTAGTCAACATGCCTGCTAAGCCTCTCCGTGCAGGTGCAACCCTGAAGATTTTCTAACCAAGCCCACGTCTTCAGTCGTGGGAGGAGGTCAACATGGAAGCTCAAATTTGCGGGCAATTTTTCTTTTCAGGGTGGTGGCGCACTATTCTTTCAGTTGTTGCAAAATACGCAACATCTGTTCATGAATGGTTTGTCAGTCAACAAGGGAAGATTGTCGACTGAGTATTTGTGGTAGGTGGATTGGGCTGCAATTACGAAATCCACTCTGTTAAGACGTGCGAGCGTGAAATCCCACTCGCTTTAGTGGAGTGGAGTACCATAGAGTAGTCTAATGTGGAATCTCACGGCTTTAGGTTTTGGAGGATGTCAACGGAAGCCGAAAGTCTGATTTGGAGTGATATATTGGAGTGGAGGGAGCGGTAAGTAGAGGATTCTGTAAGAGGACTATGGTCAGAACGGCGGAGTGATTTTTCAGAGCGTCAACAAAAAAAAAGAGATCTGCCTATTGACATTTTGTTGATTTATTGTATTTAGTCCGCTATGCTGGAATACCAGCATCCGGCAGTCTGGATTGTATTGATTGTCCTATAAACACCGCATCAAAGGACATTTTGGGTGAATTTCATAAATTTGTCTTTTCGTCTGTTTTGGTTGTGTATTTTTATTGACCCTTTCCTGTTTTTTTTATCTTATGATGAATATACCGGAAATTGATTAAGTGTAAGCCATGAAACCGATTTTTATTTCTCCGTCTGGATTATTGATGTCGCGTTCTTCTTTGGAGGAGTACAGCGGTCATCTTAACGATGCCATTCCGTTGGCGCGGTTGTCATCTTGCGGGGAGAGCCGTCGTTTTTTTCTTAACGGCGCATGTACAGGGGGTCCTGGAGGCGCGGACGTTTCTCTTGGTGAATTAGAGGTTTTAGTTCTTGTCCGTTCTTCCAGCCCTCTTTATGCAGGTATTCAGCGCTTGTGGCTTACGGACGGCAGTTTGTACATTCGTACGATGTCTTCAGACAGTTACCCCGTTTGGGGCGGCTGGCGTTCGGTATCTGGCGGTGGCGGTTCCGTTGGCATCGTTGATGCGCCGTTTGACTCTACGCTCTACGGTCGTCGTGACGGTAACTGGGAAGAGATTCCAGAAACTTCCGGGAGCGGCACTTACACCAACAGCGGTACGACAGTAGCGGTAGGCGGCATCACGGCTGGTACGGTTTTCACGGACAAACCGTTAAGCGAGGTCCTTGACCAGATGCTTTCCCCGTATGCCCCGCCTGTCGTATCCGTTTCGGTCAGTCCTGGCAGTGCCAGCATCGAAAATGTCCCCGTCACTGGTACGGTCTCCATATCAGTGACGAAAAAATCCAATCCACTCTCTCCTAGTGTTTCCATTAGCGGTTTGGGTATTAGTACAACCGGTACAGTTTCTGCCGGGGGCGGTTCCGTTGGTTCTTTTGCTTTCTCCGGAATAACCGCCTCCGGCTCTGTTACAGCCACTGTTTACGACGGTCGTCAGAATACGACCGGAACCGGCACTTTCACGGTTTACTATCCTGCGTTGTGGGGCGTTTATGCTTCCAGCCCCGCCGATATGGATACCATCAAGGCGACCGGCATCCGCATCGTTAGCGGCAAGCAGAACCCGTTCAACGTTCCGCTTAACGGCACCGGCTATGCCGCTTTCGCCTATCCTGCCGAATACGGCAACCTGGCTTCGATAATCGACCCCAACGGGTTCAACGTCACGTCCGGCTGGCAGAAACAGACCTGGACGTTCACCACCGGAAGTTATTCCAAGTCATACAACGTGTACATTATGCAGAGCGTTTCTGCATATACCGGGACGAATTACAAGTTTAACTTTTGACAACGGCACGAACACGCGATGGCAATTTTAGTATCCCAACCGTTTGACGCGTCAACGCAATCTCCGCTGGATGCCCGGTGCAAGCAGCCGAGCGTCGTCGCCGCACTGTCGGCACTGGACAGCACACGCCGTACCGAAGGCATGCTTGTCTGGATCGAAGATGCGCAGCAGTTCTACCACTTCAAGGGCGGAACCGCCGATAGCGATTTCGTTGTGTTCGCGTCCGGCAGCAGCAGTGCCGATACATCCACTCTCCCCGTAGCCGCCTGGGCGTATTATGACGAAACGTTCGGAACCTGGTCTTCAGTGTGCCGTTTAGCCGGTCCAGACGGCCTCCCCACCACAGAGGAGAGACCCCTCGATACGGTACTGACCTTAACCTGTTTCGGTGCGCCCGGCTCCCCAGGCACTCCAAGCACCGATGCCCCCATTCCCGCATCCGTGATCGACGGGATACTTGCCGCAACCGGCTTTCCCACTTCAAACTCTCCGTAATAATCACAGGAAAGCAATTGATTTGCAATTGCATCACATCACCTAACCGAAGGAGCAACTGAAATGGCTAATTATTTAGACGGTGCTGGCTTAACGCAGGTACTGACATCTGTCAGCCAGCAGATTACGGCTGCGGAGACCGCGGCAAACGAATACACCGATACCGAAATCGCCAACGCAGCGATAGGCGTTTTTCATACGAATCCCGCTTGGACAGCCACCGATAAGGCCACGCTTGACAGCTGGATTGCTGCCGGTGTGGCAACCGACCCGAACAACACCAGAGAGGTCAAGGAGTTTGACGTTTACACCGCCGGAGAGAGCGAGTATTACTTCATCGCTGGTGCGTGGCGAGAATTCGGTCCGTCCCTGTCCGGTCTGTCGGCAGACTCGCCGATCCCCGAAGCGGACATCAACACAATACTGGACGGACTTGGTTTCCCAGAAATCACGTCGACCCCTTAATGTCATTTCACGTAGCGGCGGGCATACGCCCGCTGCGACACAACCACATCAGTATCATGCACACCGAATCCACAGCATCCGTTCAAGGAATTTACACTTTCGAAGTCAAAGACGCAGAGACAGGCGCAGTCAAGCGGTCCTATCAGCAGCACAACGCCCTGTCCTACAGCGCATTGGCAATGATGCTGCACGGAAGCAGTTATTGGGCGTATCTGCAACGCCAAAGCACGATACCACTAACGAGTAATGTTGCCTATACGTTTCCGTCAAGAATCGACACCGTTCTTTTCAACCGTAGCGTCAATTACACGTCAGATTCGCCTAATCTAGTCAATCCTGTCGGAACGTATGCCGCCAAAGTGTTAACGTATCCAAGCAAGGTAAAATTGCTGTCAACGGTCCCGGAAGGGGAAGAAATAACGCTCCGCTCTGTCTGCCAGAAACCGAATATGCCGTTGCGATTCGGTCAAATCATAAATATGTGTAATTCCACATCCAATGAGAGGTGTGTGCCGCTGGTACGTTTTAACAACGATACAGACGGATTGATGCTGATTGGTTCTAATCAAGGCTATTTTATGGACGGAGAGTTGTTCGTGCGCAGCTATGGCATATCTCGTGAAACTATTTGGCAAGCGGCGGTTTATTTCTCTGAATCAGAAGTTTATGCCGTCTGCGTACGTACAATACTTAAATCTACTTCCTGGACATTGTACTTTTTCGCCAACAACGCATCATCGCCGATCGGTCAGATAACTGTTGATTTAGACGGTAAGGCATGGGCAACTACTGCTAACGTAGAGAGTCCGCATGTGATTATCCGCCCGGACCTGAATATGCTTGAAATATGGTGTTGTATGAACGACGGTACCGTTCGCCGCGGCAGAGGTTCGCTTGACGCGCTTCACACACTTACCATGCCTGATTGGACGTGGGATACGGTATCCCTGGCAGGCGGCGCAGCGATTCCGCTAGCCTATAACACCTCGACGCAGTACATAGGCGGTTATTACGATAAGAAAGAGCAGTGCTATTGGCTTGCAACGGCATATCCTGCTGCACTCTCCGTAGCGACTTCTATAAGAAAATTCAAGGAAGAGGAGGACGGTATACTAACCCCCTATCCCGATACGTTTAGCATAGGCATGGAAAGTGCAATTATCCCGCATGCAGTTCGGCTTGACCCGGACGAGATGTCGGTTGTCGGTTGGCAATTGCCAGTCGAAACTGGCAACATAGTGGTGAACGGCAGGCGTAACAGTCTATTTTCGTATACGAATCTTTCGGCCCCTGTTGTGAAAGCGGCGGACGAGACCTTGTCTATTTCCTATGAACTGAAGATCGTTAATCAGCCATGAATTTTTTAGATGCATCCGGACTAACGCAGGTACTTGAATCGGTGAAGCAGCAGGACTTAACACTTGCGGCACTGATAGGCGAGCGTGCGGACATTGTGCAGTTGGAGTACGACACGGATACGCAGTCGTGGTCTTCGACGGCGAAGCGTTATGACGAAAACGGCGTTCCGACCACGGAGACAGTGCCGATTGATGTAGTTCTTGTACCAGACGGTACTGTTCCGCCGTCAGGCGGTAGCGGCATTGGACTTCGGGTGTACCAGAACGGTCAATGGCAGAGCGGCGTGACGGAGATGTACATTGGTCAGGTTGGCGGCGAGCCGGCGGATTTGTCGTCGGAGGCGTTGAAACTGTATTACGAGCCGTAGGAGACGGCAGCAGGATAAGAAATGATCATTAGCGGCGGACATCAGATAACCAGCATCGTATGCGGTACTTTCATAATTTCGGAAGTCACCGGCGAACACGGTCTGATTTTTTCTACGGGATACTTGGACTGGGACGGCAACATTTATGAGAATGTCCGTGCGTTGGAGTCTCGCCGTTTTTCCACAAGCAGCGTGAAGCCGCCGGAAACTCTTGTGGCCTTTGAAACGCAAAAATATATCAAAAACACGGTCAAACCTCCTGGATCGCTTTATGCGGTCGAGACGCGTAGGTTTTATACGGAAAGTATTAAAGTGCCGGAGGGTTTACTGGCGGAGGATTCGTTTGTGCTTTCTGGCGGTAGCGTGCGGCAGCCGGAGGGTTTACTGGCGGAGGATTCGTTTGTGCTTTCTGGCGGTAGCGTGCGGCAGCCGGAGGGTTTACTGGCGGAGGAATCGTTTGTGCTTTCTAGCGGTAGCGTGCGGCAGCCGGAGGGTTTACTGGCGGAGGAGTCGTTTGTGCTTTCTAGCGGTAGCGTGCGGCAGCCGGAGGGCGCAAGCGTAGTGGAAGAATACCTGTTTGAAACAATCACCTAATGAAAGGACTGGAATATGGATACGAGTTTGAAAGTTACCGGCGAATATACATTTGACGTGCTGGACAAGCACAAGAACGTTCGTCGCAGCGTGAAGGCGGTGAATTCGTTGTCGCGGAATTCGCTTCAGATGCTGTTGCACAGTTGCAATATATGGCAGAAAGCAGCCGGCAGTAGCGGAAGTTATCCGAATATTGACAGTTATGTTCCTCTATCGCTTTACGCATTTGGCGACATACGGAACTATGTCCAGGATAACGTTCCGCTGACCTCTCCGCTCTATGTGGGCACGCTGAGTGCTTTCGTTTATCCTGACGTTGTGCGTCTGACGACAACGATTCCCGAAGGTGAAGACCTGACCATTGCCTCTGTCTGTCAGGCTGCGCCGACGACCAATGCTATGGTCAGCGGCTTGCAGGTAGTGCCGGCGTCGACGTCTTCAAAGCCACTACCGATGATTGATATGGACGCAGACGGCAACGACGGCGTTTTTACATGGTATTACTCCGGCTTGTCACACAAGTATAAAAACGGGGTCATATTTACGAACGGATACAACATACCCGGTTCTCAGCATGCAAACTTAGTGGGATTAGCATTATACGAATCGGACGATCGGATATATCCTCTTGGCGTGACCATAAAAACCGCATCGACAGCAACGCAGATCGGTGTGCAGTTGCAATACTATTCGTCTGCTTCACCGCTTACAACATCATCAAGTGCGGAACTGACGATTCCGATGGGCGGCACTGCCGGTGTTGCGGCGCGTCCGCCGTTCCTCGTAGGAAGGGCGGACATTGGGAAAGTGGAAGTCTGGTGTCCGCGCAATGACGGGGCGTTTGCCAGAGCACGGATTCCGATGGCGGAAGCGGCTGTCGGCAATATAAGCAATGCCGTCTGTGACGTGGTGATTCCGGATAATCCCGTGCCGGTCGGTTCTATAGCTAACACTGTTGCTGTTTGTGCTTACTATGACAAGGTAGAAGGCAATTACTGGTTTCCGGTATATATGACCACCTACCCGCTGAACGGTGCTACCTATACGCCGCCGACACGGATGATGTGCTTCAAGGAGGAAACGCCCGGTACCTTGACCACGCAAAACGATTACCGTGATTTAGGATACAATTCGGCGATAGCTTATCTAAACACCTCGTTTGTAGTCCGTTTGTCGCCGAATGACGACATTATGACAGTTGCAAAAACACCCAATAATCATTTTTATGTCGGCAGGATACAGAACGTTCTGTCGTATAAAAACCTTTCGGCCCCTGTTGTGAAAGCGGCGGACGAATCCATTGCGGTGTCTTACACGCTGAAGATAACCAACAGTTAAAATCCATGTGGGACCTAGTTCCCGTCAAACAACAAGCACGTAACGATGGCCATTGTAAAAATTCCAGCAGTACATATTGTTAAAGACGGCAAGCATCTTGCGGTTCCGGCTGCAATGCCGCAGTCCGGCGGTACTGTCGACTTATCGGACTACTACAACAAGCCCGAAGTGGATTCGCTGCTCGATGAGAGAGTGCAGAAGCAGTCCGCCGCTGATTTTTTTGCACTGACGCAAGAAGTGCAGAGTACGCTCGACGGGATAGGTAAGTACCTGCTCGAAGATGTTCACGTCACTGTCGACAGCGGAACCGATGCCGAATGGTGGATTTCTGGTTTCTGCGGTGTGGGTTATTTGACCATTAACCTCCGCTCCGGTTCGATTACCCAAGACGTAACGATTAACGGCAACAACCTTGTTAATCTGATCGATTACAACGATGACGGGAGCATTGGTCCCAAGTTCGGGCTTGGGTCGGTGAACTTTCACGTTACCAATACCAAGCGGTGTCTTTGTGACGGTATCAAGTTTACGTACGATGACCCGGATATGGGCGGGATTTACTGTGCCGACAGCAATGTTGAGTTTTCCCGCTGCACGATTAACATGCCGTTAAGAATCAGCAACGGTCACGTTATCCTGTACGAGTCGGTTATCAAATACGATGTCCACGTCAATCCGGGCGGTGTCTTGACGATTGATGCGGGTACCGTGATACAGGGTGCGATCATCAATGACGGCGGGCAGATCATCGACAACCGCACCAATCACGAGGCAGACACATTCCGGCGGTTTGGGGATACGGTACTGCTGGAGCCGCCGTCTGGGGATTTCAACCTGTTCGATTACCTGTGGGACGACACGGTTCGTCTTGAGGCAGGCAAAACGTATCTGATTAACAACAGTGACGACCATACCATTTTGGATTTCCCGCCGTTTGCGGACAGCAATGCGGGTTTTATCCGGCTTACTCCGCTCGGATACACGGTGCAACCGTATGATGTGCCGGACACCGAGACACGCCAGCGTGTTCCGTGTATTGTCGAAGCGTTTCAGTGTCAGGTCGGGTCGCAGGACATTGCCAAACACGCAACGGGGATGACACGGTTTCAGACCAGCCCGTTTAACGGCAACGTTATCAACTGGAACGTCACTCCGGCGGCAGTGGATACCAGCACGATTCAGGATGTCCGTGCGCTGCGGTGTATCAACTACGCATTGACGCAGAACTACGATGTCCGAATGGCGTTGTTTCAGGTACTCCAGCAGCCCGGGATGAACGGCGTGAATGTGACGGACACGACGTATTGGGTATGCAAACTGCAAGGCGTAGATAAGGTGACGAATGCGCCTGCGGATTTGACAGCGGATACGGTCGGGTGGTTTTGCCAGAACTTCCGGTTTAGCGAGACGAACAGCGAGGCGTATTCCATTATTTATGGGATGGGCAGCGGTCTTGTGTATAAGGTGAATTACACGCGTGTTGGTGACGTTGGCACAACGCCGCTGACGAATTGGGTGCAGATAAACGGCGCGTCTCCGAACCTCACGGTGGACGGTGTGGAGTCGGTGGAAACCGGCACGGGACAGCGGAACATCGAACTGCACAAGAAAATATCTGTTGCCCAGTTAAATGCGTTGATAGCCGACCCGTCCGCCGCACAAGAAGGCGTTATCTACCGCGTAGAGGATGACGATGTGCTGGTTGCGCAGATTACGCCGGACGATAGCAAAACAGAAGGCACAAACCGCATAAATACACCGAATGGTACATGGACAGCAGATAGAAGCGGATGGGTTCACTGTGTTTTACAGGGAACTCCGGTCAATTCCAGCGCACCGAATTCGGTTTGGGTTGGAGTAACTGTCAACAGCAAGTTTCGCAGTATAACTTCGTTCATACTTAACGGTGGCTTTCAGACATTTAGATGCGTAGAAAGGGTTGTAAAAGGTGATATTGTTGCCTTGAGGGTTGATCCTAACGCGCCGACAAACTGGATAGCTTGGGAAAGTTCTCCCGCTTGCTACTTCATCCCTCCCAAACTCTCATTCATCACCGCGCCAAAAATAGTAGAGAAAACCACCCTCCACGATTACGCCGTAGGAGTAGAGCGGCAGGTGATGAAAGCGGACGGAACGCCTTATCTAAACAGAGACGGCAAACCAGTGTATGAGCAGAATTACGCCTTGACTATACCATCTGTAACACTAGCGGCAGGTCAAATACAGGAAGTTTTATTCAGCACACCAGAAATAGTTGGCATTGAGGATCAACGTGCTGTCGGCCCCATTGGTAAAACTATACAACAGTTGCCGTGGGTTGATGATGTATTGCGTGTTCACCTGCGTATAAGACCGGGGGATATTACCTACTACCGAAAAAATATGACCAGTAGTTCACAATCTTGGGCAGAAGCGGTATGTAGGGTTACCGTCCGTTACACGAAACTTTAAGGGAGGCTAGAATGAGACAATTCGTAAGAGATATTGACGAAAACGGAGACCCTGTGTTGAAAGAGTTGGGCGGGGGAGGAATTACAGCGGTAACAGGGCTTGATTACTCCCTCACGGAGCAGAAAACCGGCAAGAAGTGGATTGACGGAAAGCCGATTTATGAGCAGGTGATTACTGGCAGCATCACTGTCGATGGTACAACTGCTGAACAATCAGTCGTTGCAGCGTCTAATATCGGTTTCGATTCTGTGGTCAGCATGGAAGGATTTATGGGTGTAAACGGCGATTTCATACCTCTTTCCAATTTGTCCAATGAGAGAACATGGCTGTATAAGTCGTACCATTACAGAAATCAAAATGGCGGATGCGTAACATTCAGGATATTGAAGACGGCGGCAACTAACGCAGGTACCGTGTATACGTTTACGGAGATATTTCGTTACACGAAACAATAGCAGGAGAAACCGATGAGGCAGTTTGTAAAAAACGGCAACAAGATAGAAGAGTTAGGGGCGAGCAGTTTTACGATTCGTGAACTGGTTGCGGACGGCAGTATCGACTTGGCGAATTACTACACCAAGCCGGAAACCGAAGAATTAGTGGGTTCCAAAATCGAATCGGCGATGGACGTTGCGGACTTCGCTAACAAAATCGTGCAGGTATCGTCCGGCACGCAAACGATGTGGGATTATTTCCACGAACCGGTGCCGACCATTATTGAACTGCCTGCCGGAACGGTGCATACGGTATCGCTAACGCCGGCGGACATACAAGAGTTGGCGCAGTATTATGACGGCACGCCGACACGGGATTTTCCGTTTGCCTTGACGTTTCAGTCGGTTAGCGGTGATTTTCAGGTGAATGTCCGGTGTACTTCGTCTGGTGATGACACTGTTTGCGAAGTGCTTCTGTATCAGAAACTGCCCGGCGGGTCATTCCAAGAATCGGCACTGTATATCGGGAACGATGACGGGTCGGGGACGTTCTTTAACGGTGATATACCGCAAGTCGATTGGCTGACGTTTGCGAACTATGACATGAGTTTTAGTATTCGCGGTACGACGCTTACGCCAACAACGGTGCGTGAACTGAACTTGTGGAAACGTATTCAGCGGTCGATTCTGTCGGAAACGGTGAAGGACTTGTCGGATGTGCGGTCGGACATATTGGGCGAGTTGGTTTCGACTTACAACACGGTTTCCAATGGTTTAAGCACGAAGGCGAATAAGATAATTCAAAACAGTCAGATTACGCAGACCTTGTTTGATTATCTGCACCAGCCCGTGCCGACGATTATGAACTTGCCGTTAGGTGTGACGCATACTCACGCGCTCACAGCGGCAATGATTATGGAAGTCAGGTCGCATAACGTCATACAACCAAAGGCGGATGCTTACCCGTTCATTGAATTCTCAAGTCCGGCGGGTGATTTCAAAATACAGTACGAACTTTCTCCGGGCGGCAGAAACCAGCCGTACAATGTCGAAGTGCGGGTTATTCAGCGGAGCCCAAACGGTGATGAAGTAAAAACGATATGGGTAAGCGGCAATGTCGATAATCCTATCTTCCATGACATTCCGGTATCGCAGATTGACTGGATAACGTTTACGAATTATCAGAGCGCAATCACCCAGTGGCCGGGTGACTGGTGGAACACGACACCTGAAAGCATAAGGGAGTTGACTTTCTGGCAGGGCATAAGCCGCTCGCACACAGATTCGTCGGTCAAAGACTTGTCCGATGTCCGTGATGATATACTTGGCGAGCAGAACGCGATGCGTATTCGTCTTGATAACAAGGACGCGGAACTCGAGTCGAAAATCACGGAGTTTCGGGAAATCACATCGGGGCAACTCTCGGCAATGCGGAGTGATCCTTCGCTTGCTGAAAGCAGTGTACTCTATCTGGTCAATAACGGCACGGAATACGACATGTACCGTCTTGTTACGACGGGCAGCGGCGACCCGTATATTCTGTCTCTCGGCATTACGGCAGAGCGTGTGGCGACTCTCATTCAGAATGGCGGCGGCGGTTCTGCGGGTGGTGTTACTGTTGATGGTGTTTCTGCGGGGTCTGACGGGAACATCGAGTTAAATGCGGTGACGCGGACAACGGAGACGAACCGTGTTTATGGTACAGACGAAAACGGGCAGGACAAACTCTGGGACATGAACGACTACTTCACGAAAGGCGAGGTAGAAACGGAGGTGCAAGAGGCGATACAGGCGGCGTTAAATGCGATGCCTCGTGTTCGGGTGTATCAGAACGGGGAGTGGAAGACGGACATTACGGACATATACATTGGAGCGCAGGGCGGCGAGCCGGCAGATTTAGCCGCAGACGCATTAAAACTGTATTATGAGCCGTAGTGAAAGACGGCAGCAGGAATAAGAAATGATAATTAGCAGCGGACATCAGATAACGGACATTGTTTGCTTGGCTTCGGGGATTGCCGAAGTCACCGGCGAACACGGTCTGATTTGGGGGCAGACACCGAAAGTCAGCACCGCCACTGTCCGCACCAATGCTTCGGCGCATATTGACGCACAAACATTAGTGTTTGCCTCGCAGCACTTGGGGTTTGTGGATACGGTACGCGCCGATGTCCCGATGGGGCTGATTACCGAAACGATTCCGGTGAATACATCGGTCTCGGCATCACTCCAAACAGAGATATTTGCTGTACAAACCGAACATCTGGGTTTTATCGACCGCTTACAGACAGATGTGCCGCTGTTCCGCGGTGTCGAAACCATCGGGCTGCGTTCCTTTGTTTCGGCATCGTTGCAGGAAGAAGTTACGGCAACAGCGACCGCCCACTTCGGTTTCATCGACCGCATACAAACAGATGTACCGCTGTTCCGTGGCGTAGAAACCATCGGACTGCGTTCCTTTGTTTCGGCATCGTTGCAGGAAGAAGTTACGGCAACAGCGACCGCCCACTGGGGACTTGCAGACAGTTTTAATCAGATAGGAGCATAATCGAATGGACAAGAATATACATGGACACGTCACGGTTAGTATTGTTGATACTGCGACCGGCAAAGTCGAACAGAAGGTTGAAACGGAGAATATGGTCTCGCAGACCGGGACGTTTGTCGGACTGATGAAGATGTTCCGCTGCGGCGAGACGTTGAGTCAGAACTTCTTCGGGATATTAGCCGGCACGGCACCATCATCGGCCTTTGATGTGAATGCTGCGAGAACGTTAACGCAGAGTTGCTACAACAATTTCAACATTGCTCTGTTTGATTCTGCCTTGCCGGTGACACAGAACACGCTTGCTTCGCCGACATTCGTGTATCGTGACAAACTGGTATGGAGTGCCGAAGGGACGGACGCACCAACACGGGAACAGGCAACGAATCTACTGCCTATTTTTGCGCGGTTTAAGTATGAGCGTGTTGACGGCAAGATACGGCTGACGCAGGTTTGGCAACGGGCAACGGGAACCGGTACCATCGGTGCGATATGCACAGGCAGCATACCGAACCCGACATATTATAATAATTTAGGTTATACCTCTAATACGAAGTGCGGCATCATCAATTCTCCCACTCCGCGTTTCGACTCTATGAAGGTGATACCTGATTACCCATACAACACAGCGTCGCGGTACTCGGCACTCTTCCGGTTTAATGATACTGCCGCAGGCACCGCACATCGATATTGTACCGTGAACGAAGCAGGTGTTGTCAGCGACAGTGTGGCAATGACGGCAACGGCAATCAGCGATGCCACGATGCGGAATAACGTTCGTGATATTGTTTCGACATCGACCGGTAGCGCACCAGCGAATCCTGCCTTTGTGTTTTGTACCCAAGCAAACACAACAGCGACGGATTACTATGACTTGTACTTCTCTGCGGCGACAACGGTACTTGGCACGAACCCCTACCCAACGGCAACGGCTTACAAACGGTTTCTGCGCACTCCGGCAGATTTACCTGCCGATGCCGAAGACATCTGTGCCTTGACAACGGCATTGGTCATCGCAAACTCGTCAACATCTTACACCAACGGAACTTACAATAACGGACGTGTGATTAAGGCGACGCATTTCTCTCCGACCAAAGGGTTTCTGCATCAAGTATTCGTTTGCGAATCCAGCAGTTCATCGCTGCATCTTGCCGTCACGCAGGCGACACCGACACACTATTTCTGGTGCGACTATGCGCTGGGAACGCTGCAAGCGCGCAGCGAATGTACTTACAACACAAAGAACGGGCTTGCCAGCAACGCCGCTGTCGGAATCACACGTGCGGGTGCGCAGCCAACCCAGTATGCGGTGTCCGTTTGTTTACAGAAGGATACTAATGAAACGAGCGGCTACAAGGTGTTGCAGACCGCATCGTCCTTACCGGCGGCGAATATCGTTACGGCAAACATTACGGCGAATACAACGCTGACAGCGGCAAATGCGGCGGACGCATTGGTGGTAACGCCGATGCCGTCTGTGCCGTGGGTCGATAGCAGGGGGCAGTGGTGCATTATCCGGTATAACGAAAATTCGTATGCTCCGAAGCGGATACGGGTTGATGACCCAAGTATTATTGTTACGGACGAATCGGCGGCGCATCAATGGTTTTCGTTTGCGAACCTGCCAACACCGATTACGAAGCCCGAAGACAAGACATTGATTGTGGAATACCGGTACGAGATGGATTTAAGCACTTAAAACAGGAGAGAACTATGAGCAGCGGACTGCACGGACATTGCAAGGTTGAGACGTTTAACAAGACCACCGGTGAATTGATTGAGTCGGTGGAGGGGGATAACACCATTACGCATGCGTTTATGGAGTCGCGGTTTATTGACTTCCTGAACCATACGGCAGCCAGCACGCGTTTTATGGGTTTGACTCCGACAGCCGGGAATGGTCTGGGGATTGTCATTTCATCGCCGACAGCGATGGGTATTTACCTGATGCAGACGGCAGCGGGCGTGACCCCGGAAACAACAGAGGCACCGTATCTCGTATCGGGAACGGACACTGTGCATCCTGATGTGCTTTGGTACACAGCGGGAACCTCACCGGCATCGAGTGAAACAGCAGCGAATCAGAACCTTGTGAAGTGGGCAGATTTGACGAAGGCGTTTGAAATTCCGAATGGCTGGCGTGTACAGATGTGCTACCAACGGAACAACGGGGAAGGCACGGTACGGTCAGTGATTATCGGCGGGAATACGCGTGCGCAGGTTTACGGAACGAATATGCCGGGCGGTTATACCTCACCGGTGTTGTCGGGGATTGACTTACCGGCTCCGATTACGAAACTGCCGGAGGCGATGCTGCGGGTAACGTACTCGTATGACGTGACGTATGCTTAATGGAGTTAATAACGTAAACGGGATGGGCAGTATTTTGTCGCAGAAATCTTGCCTTATCCTGAAAATGCGGTAGAACACAGAGAAGAAAACGGAGGACAAAATGGCAACAGTGAAGATACCGGCGGTACATACAGTTAAAGAAGGCAAGCACGTTGCGGTGCCGGCTTCGCTCCCAAACGGAGGGAGTATCAAGCAGATAATCGCTGACGGCGACTTGATGCAGAAGGGGACGGTAGCGGTATCTATTACCAATGATGCCGTTAATCAGAATTACACGCGGAGTGTTACGTTTCCTACTCCATTCAGTTCGCCTCCTGCTGTTATAGCCCAGTCCTTGTATGGGATAGCATCGGCACAAACAAAGGTCTGGGCTACTAATATAACGGCTACCGGATTTACTATTGTGGTGTGGATAAATTTAGCGGGTGCTGGCACTGGTACACTAAATATTGCAGAGACAGCCATTGGCGGTGCGGTGATTGACCTTCCATCAGAGGTACCGGCTCGAATGTTCCGTCTGCCCGCTGCCGGAATAACGGCGTGCGTCTCGGTATCGTCTTCGGTTCCGGCTTCACGTCCGGTTTGATCTCCGGTTTCGGCACTTCATCTTTTAGCACGTCAGGTACCGAACCGTCCCATAACGGCGCACTCGTGTTCTGCGGCGGGGCGTTGATACGCGTCTCTATCTGCGTCTCCAGTTGTTGCACTTTTTGCAATAACTGCTCCACCTGTTCATTCGATTGCGGCATCGGCGGGACATATTTCAACGCAAACAGACGCGCCTGCTCCCGTTTCTCTTCGTCGGTTCCCGTACCGTTGTCCGCATAGTATTCTTGGTACAACCGCTGCGCCGCTAACGCATACTTCTCGTTTTGCGTCAGTACCGTATTCGCCAGCACTTCGTCAATAATCTTCATCTGCTTGACGTTGCTGTCCGGCGAGGATTCACGCGGTCCGAGCAACTGCGCCAGCCAGATGAGCGTGCTGAACATAATCGCCACAATCACAATGACCGCCGCATATCGCAGTACCATTTCGACATTCTCCGGGATGACCCAATACTTGCTGTCCGTGACAGGTGCCGCAAGAACCTCTTTGGCAGGTTCAACGGTTATACTTTTTGCAACAGGTGCGCTCACCGGCAACACTTCCGCAAGCGTTGCAAACAGCGGCGCGGTCGTGATTTCGGTGGCTTTCGTGTCGGTCTTCGTGTCGGTATTGTCCGGCGCAACAACATTGACTTGCACCGGATCGGTCTTTACCGGCGCAACAGTCGCCGTTGTTTTGCCGATCAGTTCCTCAAATGCTTTGACCTGATCGAGGAGTTTTTGCTGCTCTGCCTGCACGGTATCGGCATAATCCTGCTCGGCTTTCTTGGCAGCGGCGAGTGCGTCTTGCAGTTTTTTCTGCATCTTGGCAATGTTTTCCAAGCGTTCAGACGGGAGTAATTCGGCGGTTGCCGGCACCGATGTTTCCGGTGCTGTTGCGGTCTTTGTCATTGTTGTTTTTGCTCGTTTGGCGGATCGTTTAGACATTCTAACCCGTTATAGAAACATATCTTAATGATATTACATCATCGCTGCAAATTATGGTCGCTTTGCGGGAAGAAGTGGTGAGAAAAGAAAACCGGAAGCGGTAGCCGCCGCCTCCGGTTCGTATCAAGGGAACAATAATGATTTTCATCGATCACGTACCAACAGTGGTCGCTGTATTTGTTCTGGCTTGTATCATAGTATCAAGAACAAAACGGTAATCCCATTGCGGCTTGGCACTATTGCCCGCCATTGATATTACACTTGCTGCGGGCATCGCAGCAGGTGTTTTCGGGTCGTCCCTGTCAGAACAGCCCGCCAATGATGCCTCCATTATAGCAGAATCACGGAAAAGTCAAGAGGTCACACCATTCACTCTTTCGGCATTTCGTCAAGCGGTGCGCCTGCCTCGTCAGGTACGCCGTCCATCACGTCATTTGCCTCAAGCGGTTTCGTATTCGGACGCACACGGATTACGTTTATTAACCCGTTTTGCTTATTCTGTATCGACATCGTAATATTCTTCAACTCAACAATCGAGTTTGTAATATTATCCAATTTCTGGTCGTAGTTTGCGTCCTGACGGCTGGTCTGCGAGCCGCCGCCGATAATGAAAAACGCTGCCGCAAAGCCAATAATCAGTGCGGCAATATGCGAAATCAATAATGGCTGTATGTTCGTCATTTTTGCTCTTTCCTCTTGTTTCAATGCAGCCGGACTCCGCTGGCACGCTGCACCGCGGACTCCACCTCGTCCCGCAACCGGTCAGCAATCCTTTCCAATAATTCGGCTTCCTGCGTGCGCCCGTGTTTCAAGTCGAGCATATAACCAACAAAAAACACAAACATACCGCCGATCGCCAATACAATCAACTCGAATAACATAGCATTTCTCCTTGTGTTTTTACCATAGGTCGGACAGGGTGTTGGTCGGGGAGTGGGAAACCCTCACCTATATTACACGATTTATTGGAAAATGTCCAAATTGCGGTAAAACAGGGGCTAGACATTCGAATCAGAACGGCAGAATGATGCCGGCACGGATTTACGTCTGATGGTACTGCGGACATCACGGCTCCTCTTGTGCCGCTTTGCTGGTCTTAACCTTGCTCCGAATACCGCTGTCCGGTTTTTTGATCTTGATGCCGCTGTCCATCTTCTTTTCAAGTTCTTCGGCGACTTGTTCCACATTGTTAATGTTGTCCGCCATCAACTTCGGGGCGAGGTTGTCGATTATCGAACTCTCTTCCGCAAACGATGTCACGATAGAAGAACCCTCAATATCCCGTATTGCATCAAGGTATTTCTTGTTCTTCTGTATCTTCGTCTCACACCTTACCTTCGAGCCGTCCATCTTCATCCGCAGCAACGCCTCTTCATACGCCGTAATCTTTTCCAGACACAGCCACTTCTGTATCTTGATTACACGCGTAAAAAATAATGCCGTTATCTTGCGGATGAACTCCTCCGCATCCTTCGGCATCTCTTCACACACCGCATCCACCGTTTGGTTCTGTTTCGTCAAAATATAGTCCTCAATACGATCATCCGTCAACGAATAAACAATATGGTTGTCGCTGATGGCAGTCGCAATCGCAATACGCCCGCGCAGAACATACTCCCGCCACTGCGGTTTCTTTTGGGCATATTCCAACGCCATCGTCTGCATCACTTCGCGCATCTTTTCCCGACCGCGGTATTCGAGTTGCTGTATCGTTTCGTAAAGCCCTTCGATAGTCACCGCATCACTGTTCGCATATTCAATAACATTGCTCCGTTTCAGATAAATACCGAAAGGGAGTTTCACCTCTTCAAGTCCGTACGCCTTGAACGCATGCTTCGAATAGATACTCAAAAACATGTACGTGACAATAACCGTCACCACGCCCGCAAACGCCCCGCCGCCAGCGATACTGCCCGCTAACTCGCCGAAACTGCCCAAATATGATGAAAATGATTCCATTCGATTTTACTCCTTGTTAAAAGTTAAAAGTTAAAAGTTAAAAGTTATTAGTTTTGTTTTTGTTTTGCTGTTAGGTTTTGGGTTTAGGTTATGGCGTTATCCAACTTGCGCTCATTATGTCTATGATGCCACTGTGAGAACCGGCAACACCATACCAGCGTATTTGTCCATCCGACTGAAATAATAAATATCCTGCCACTGAAGTAAGAGCCTGCATTGCTGCAACACCTGTGTTGACTTTCGGTTTGAAACCCTCCGGTATGACCGCACCCGATACAAGGGTTCCTGAAGTAGGCATAGAATATGTCGTCTCCACCACTATGTTATTTGCAGAAAACGCTTAGCCTGACTTGACCAATGTTCAAGTTTTACCAAACAGAGAAATAGAAGTCGTGACCGGTATCTCTGATGGAAGGTCAATCACCGCACCGCCAATGGCTGTCTCTGCAATATTTAGT
>LSPZ01000020.1_pt1 | contig 51667 bp, 73 predicted proteins | sample 651281 | NCBI WGS metagenome assembly LSPZ01 (sample SAMN04438313, study PRJNA306036) | termite gut metagenome | isolation source: viral DNA filtered from gut of termites from termite colony 2 | host: Coptotermes formosanus | place: USA: New Orleans, Hayne Blvd. | collected 2013-06-18
TCCGGGAACCCATGGCTTTCTTGTTTCCTTTGCGGATTGTTTCAGCTCATTATTTTCTTCCCGCGTCAATAAAACAATAGGAGCCATGTAGCTTACAGTTAAAACCGGCTGCCCTTTATCATTGGTTCAAGGAGATGCGTTCCCCTGGCCCTGTTGTGGGTAACGGTGCCGTATACATCACCAGCAGCGTCATCATGCCTGACCATGACCCCTGGGACCTTCCCTTTCAGCTTTCACTTGATGGGTTCTTCCCCAGCCACAGTCCACCTGTGAAACCCGTCAATGCTAGTATAGTCAGGACGGCACACAATAGGGAGAGTCCAGCCGTTGCTGAGGATAGACTTGACCAGTAAATCCAGGTTTTCTCTTGATACTTTGTTCGGGTTATAGTCATTCGGCTTGAGCAAACCACGGTCCACCCATTGTAAAGTGGCCAGTGGCGCCGTTAATTTATTGTTCATCGCTTTTTCCTACCCATGTTATAGGGTTTTGCGTACCGCGTATTGATATTCGCGATAATCCCCCGGAGCGTCCTTTGCTTTGGATCTCCCGCGACCAGGCAGTCATAAATCTGCCTGTAGAGCCCATTCTCGATGATAGGCCCGTATTTTATGAGCACTTTGATGATATTGTCCGCGTTTATCAGGGAGCTGTGCATTACGAAGTTTTTCTTGTGGTTTTTGAACAACTTGAAAACCTCAGCCTTATAGTCCTTCGGGGCCTCCAATTCCCGCCTTATTCTGCTGGAATGCCGGAACATTTCGCTGTCCCAGTACAATGCCGCAAGGTAGGCGTTCGGCTCCCTACGGATTATCCTGTCCATGAGGTCAGGATAGTATTCGTTCATCTTTACCAGGGATTTGGCCGTATCCACGCTGAAAAACTGCGATACCCGGAGCTGGTTAATCCTGATACCCGCCTGGTACATGAACATGTAAACGTCCGGTATATCGATTTTATTCTCGTACAGATACCTCCAAATGTCCGAATCCTTCCAATCGTACATTGGCCAGACCATATTCCCGCGGGCCAGCCCTGAGTTTGACGAAAAGGATTGCGTCATGAACTTGAGCCGCTGAAGGGATTCGGCCATCCTCACGCCCACCACGCAAATGCCGTCCGCATTGTGCCGTTCAAGAAACTGCTGGTAGCGGTCATCCCTGGCCTTGCACAGCGGATGCCTGAATATCGCAAACGGCGGCGGCGGCCTTACCCAGCAATCCTTTTTCTCGCTGTCCCAGCAGATGAAATACTCATCCTGCTCAAGAAGGTTAAAATACGAATAATGGCGCACTTCCAGGCAAAACCAGTTGAATTGCGCCCCGGCCAGCAGTATTTTCTTCCGCCATTCATAAACCTTTTTAATGACACAATCGTACATAGCCTCTTCGTCTATGAACTCGACAATCATTATCTTAGGGTCTTTTTTCCCTTCCGCCGCCAGCTTCAGTATTATGTCCATCATGCACAGAGAGTCTTTGCCCCCTGAAAAAGACACATACACCTTTTTCCCGTTGGAAAAGGCGTTAATTATCCTCTGCCTGGCGGCTTCCAGAACGGAACGACTTCCTTCCAGCTTTACAACCATACTTCCGTCCCGCATTTCGGGCAGACGACGCTTTTCCGGTCCTCCTGCGCTTCCGAGCCTATGGTTTCCGATTCTTCCCCGCTGTCCCCTTCCCTGTCATTTACATCGGCGTGGGCCTCGATTGAGGCGATGTTATCATCCGTGGCCTTGCCGTAATCCTCAAGCGCCGCTGATATTTCCTCTGACGCCGCGCCGATGGAATTCAAAACCTCGTCATCAAAACCCGGGATATCAAAATCCCCCGCCAAATCATGAATGATTTGCTCAATGTTGTTCAGATTGTCAACACCAAGCCCGGCCGTTTTGTTGTCGGCCATCATCAGTTTCTTTTTATCATTTTCCGAGAGATCATGCAAGAGGACAACCCATACTTTTTTCATCCCCTCAAGGCGCATGGCGTCAACCAGGCCGTTGCCGGCCAGCACAAAATATTGATCGTCAATAACGACGTTCTTGTACTGCCCCCATTTTTTGAGGGAACGGCGGATTTCATTTATCTGCTTTTCAGGGTGGATGCGGGTGTTCAGCTCCGGCGTTTTAAGCAGATCAATGTTTACTTCCTTACGCTCTTTTTTCATGGTTACTTCCCCCTTTCTTTTCAAGAAGGCGCCACGCAAACGCGAAAACTATTGAGCCTATGACTATGTAGATTCTGATAGAGGCCATGAGCGTCCACACGCCGAGAACACCCATCGGTATAAGAAACTGCCACAGCGCGACACACGCGATATTGACCGCAATGCCGATCTTCCGTCCGAAGGTGATGTAAATGCTGTAGAGAAAAGACGAAACGGTAGATACCGCAATGAGGGTAATCAAAAACGCTTTGATGGTATTCAGCACGGGGTTAAAGTTCGTCCAGGCAAGCAGGAAGGTAAATGTCAGGTAGGCGCCGAACAGCAGGCCGCCGATGATAAAGGCGCGGGGCGCGTTTATTTTTTGGGCGCCGTCCTGGTTGGCATCGTTATAATCCAGTATTTCAAAGAAATAGGGATACAGGAACGCGCCGGGAATTAGCAGCAGGCATTTCTCCACGCCGGCGCCGAGGGGCGCGGCTTCCAGCCCCCAGGACAGCGCGTTCATGCTGCCCCGGGAGTGGATTATCGCCGCAACGGTCAGCAGCAAGGCGACGCCGTACACCGCCGTCCAGCTCACGTTATCTGTAAGCACGTTCCGTATCATGCCGAATTTCAGCAGCAGGAAGATGAACAGCGCCGCGGTGACGTAGGCAAGTATCATGCCGAAATTACCGCCCAACGGCGTAGGCGCGAAAATACCCTGGATGCCGTTAAGGTTCACCCACACCTGGAACATACACATGATTCCGACGATGAAGCGCATGGGTCTGCTTCGGAAGACCTCGCGCAGCTTGGGTATCATAGGCGCGAATATCCCGAACACGATACAGGCGAGGGTATTGCCCAGCGCCCATATCAGGAACGGGACGACGCCGAAATTCTGCGCCATTTGAACGCCTACCATAAGTGAACCAACTCCGGCCCATGTCGCCGCGATGGACATAGAGTAGTACCACGAGGGTTTTTGAATAAAATTATTTCGTAGGCGTGTAAATCCAGCAGGACATACCTGCTGCCGACTGCCGGCGCTCGGGTCTGGCCCGCGCCGTGATTTGAGTTTGGTATACATAAAGTTCTCCCACAACCGGAAGTATATCGGCGAAGATTTTTTTTGTCAAATTTATTTCAATTCTTTTTTTTCTATTGTGTCAGTTTGTTTCTATTTTGTCCGATTGATCGGATAAATTTTTGAATACTTATTCTAAAATATTTCCAGCTCGCCGTTCTTGTCATATCCGGGAACCCATGGCTTTCTTGTTTCCTTTGCGGATTGTTTCAGCTCATTATTTTCTTCCCGCGTCAATAAAACAATAGGAGCCATGTAGCTTACAGTTAAAACCGGCTGCCCTTTATCATTGGTTGAAAGAACGCACGGCGCTCTATTGCCGTGCTTAAAACCATCTGCTTTATTGAATGTTATGTCCGCGGGAAGAATAAAATCTTTTTGTTCTGTCGTTTCCCCATCGCAAAACATATTCTCCGCGTCGTAAGGCGAAACAGCCCATTTATCCTTATATATCAAATCAGGCGAATCGGCTTCATGCTGGCTGTTTTTATAAAGCGTTATTGTCATTCTTTCATTTCCTCCTGTATTCCTTTATTATTTCCGGTTTCGTACCAGCATTTTCAAACACTTCCTGTCTGTGTGGACACCACTTGTCATTGCAAAGTTTGCAAGATGGTGCATGGACGCATTTGCTCTCATGCTTAATCCCTAAATATGCTTCTATATCAGCGGCGTAAAGTTCACTGTCATCATATACACTGCTCATTTCAGTCTCCAATCATTCGTCAGCACAACTGCCGTATTTGCTGTTGCAATAACGGCATCCTCCGCAAGTCTCTCGGTTTACAACATCGTTATAGAACCATCGACTTATACGCCAAAAAAAATCGTGAAGACTCATTCGTATTCTCCAAAAGTTCATCTACATACCTCCTCATCAATAAGTTCAAATGAATCACAAGGGGGATCATCTTCACGTTTAACCTTAAATGATTTCAGCTTGTCTAATAACTCACACTCCGTACTGTCAAAAGACTTGCCATCGAATAATTCACATTCTCCATATTCAAAGAAAACACATGTGCCGCAACAATCTTTAATCATTCCAGCCGCCAATTCGCTGGAGGCTTGCCCCAGGGAGTACAGGCGCAGACGAATGGGTACTTGTCGCCGATTTCCCTTGATATTTTGTATTCAGAAGCCCACCAGCCAATATTTTTTCCGGCCGCCGCAAAAAACCACACCGCCCCGTCCTCCGGGTACTCCTCGCCGTACTCCTCTTTGTACTGCTCCGGTGTGGGCCATTTATGCTTGCAAAATCTGCAAGTTTTACAAACACCAACCGCAATGTATCCGCCTCTAAGCTCGCAATAATCGGCAATACCGTTGTTGCTGACATAATCCCCGGAACAGTAAAAATCCCTGTCAATCTCGCCTTTCATTTCTGCCTCCAGGCATCAGGCGGAGCGCCTGCTTCGGTGGCAACAATAACGGCGGACTTGCCTTCTTCGCTATTGCTGAACCTCAGCAATTCCCAGAAATCACCAAACACAGAAAGTTGATACACCGGCGCGGTATCGGGGTACTTATGACCCGTGCGCTTTTCCCATTGCGCCACCGTTTCGCGGTAGGGAATATCGCCAAAACATGACGCGCCACAGCTCAAACATTTTTCATGGCCCGTAAAACTATAGTCGGACATGCCGCCCATGCCGGTTTTATACTCTGCCCCGCATTTTTCGCAGTAGTATTTCATACTTCAATCCCCCTGTCTTTTATAAACTTGTCAACTGTCATTCGGTGGACGCCGAACCGTCTTCCAATTTCGCTTTTACTACAGCCGTTTTTTACGAGCCTTTTTATCTCTTTTTCATGCCCGGTAAGTTTTACATGGGACGATTTTTTACCAACAGGACGGCCAAGTACAACGCCTTCCGCCCTCCGCAATTCCAGAGCTTCTTTTGTCCGCTGTGAAATTAAATCTCGCTCAATTTCGGCGGACAAGCCAAAGGCAAAGGCTAATACCTTTGACTGAATATCATCGCCGAGGCGATAATTGTCCTTTATCGTCCACACCTTCGCGCCAGTCTTCATAAGCCCGTTGAGTATGGACATAATCATAAAAAGGGAACGCCCCAGGCGGGATAATTCGGCGCAAATAATTAAATCCCCCGCCTGTATTCTGTCCAGCAGGCCGCCCAATTTTCTTTTGTCCGGCGTTTTGGTTCCGCTGATGGTTTCCTTGATCCATTCATCAATAACGATATTGTTTTTCTTACAGAACCGGGTTATTTCGTATTCCTGGTTATCCTGCCGCTGTTTGTCGGTGCTTACCCGCACATAGCCGTAGGTCATCGCTGTCTCCTTATATTGTACTCGGATTCAAGCTCATTAACCCATTCAGGCGGATTACGATAATCAGTTATGGATTTGATATAGTCTTTCATTACGCCAACCAGTTCCATATCGGAAACTGCGCCGCCGTAGATGTTAAGCCTTGTTTGCGCGTACATAATATGCCCGCTCAATTTCCCTTCAATGACTTGCTCATTCCCCCCACCGTAAACCAAAAGCCACGCGAGCAGTTGGCAGCATTTGTCGTCAGAAATGATTTCCAGCCCAGCCGATCCGACCGTCATGTAAAACTGTCTCCGAAATTCTGAAACGTCCATTACTGCCCCTTTTCCGAATCCCTGTCTTTTGCGGCAAAATACTCATCAAGTTCATACATTAAAGTTTCGCCATTGTCTCCATCACCGCCTACTTTCCAACAAAAATAATCATCGCAGTAATTGAGATCATAGTCCGCAATCCATCTGACTATTTCTTCAGAACGAGGATCGTGATCTATTCCCTCTTCCCAACGAGTATTTATGTCAATTGTTTTTATTACTTTAGGCATATTTACACCTGCTCCTGAATGTGTCATATCCTCATCCATCCCATGTACGCCGCGTATTCGTACAATTCCCGCTGCGCTTCGCCGCGGGACGCCTTCGCCCTCAATTGTTTTACCCGGAGCCTAATAAGGTTTCCGGCTTTCGTTTCCCTGACGGGAATCCATCTGTTTTTATCCCGGATGACATAGACTTTGTACCCGTTATTATTCAGAAAAATCATTTTCCTGTTTTTGACCGCGTTAAATGATTTTCTCTTCAGGTTTGCGACCGACGTTTTTATTTCCGCAATTATTAAGTTGGCTTTCGTTACTTCCCGGTCATTGGTGTACCAGTTCATGTGGCACATTACCGCATGCGCCTTCCGCGAAACCATCGCGAGGTTTTCAAGAACGATATGCGATTTATCCCCGTCAAGGAAAATAACAACACACCCTTTCGGCACCGGGCCGTTCGCTTTTTCCCAGACAACAACGTGCTTGGCCCTCCAGTTTTTTTGCCTTTCCTTCGCGTTTTTGTATTTCCTATCGGAAATTTTTATTTCCACATACCCTTCCGCGTTCACCCGCTCGCTTCCAACCGGGCGCTCGTTAAACCGGTAACCGGGATGGCCGGGCTTGAACCATCCCTTTTCTGAACCAGGCGCGCAATACCCTCGTTTGCCTTTGTTTTGCGGAACATGGCCTTTCTGAAAACGCTCAAAGTTCACGCCGCTATGTAAACCGTACCGGTGCTTTACGTTTTGAATTGAATCCTCATTTACCGAAAAGCCGAATTTCCTGTTGAAGAGTTCCGTAAGTTCGGCATTGCTTCTCCCGGCGACATGACGCTTGAGAAATTCAATATGCCGCGGGGTGTACTTCCTGTTGTTCGGGTTCCCGTGGCCAAAACCGTTGACAAGCCCGTTCCGGTTAAGCAAGGTTTTAATCGCCGACTCGGTTGCCGACAGTCCGAAGCGCTCATTGAAAGCCTGGGTTATTTCCGCGTAGCTTGTGCCGCGAATCCTTTTGCTGAGGAACCGCAAGTGCGCCGCCGTGTAAATCCGCCTCATTTTCTTCCGGTTAGTTTCGGCGCCGGTAAGGCCCTCACGCTAAATATTTCCGACAATTCTGCCTCTTCGGGTAAATCGGCGGAAAATTTCATAGCGTCAAGTACCAATTTTCTGTTGCTGGTCAACTGCGCGGCTACTTTGTTCATCGCCTCGGCTCTTCTGATTTCGTTCACCAGCTTGTCGCTTTTCATCTCTTCCTCATCCAGATCGTTAAGCCGTTCCAGCTGCTCAAACAGGATGTTGTGAAGATCAATCGCCTTGTTTTTCATGCTTGTCCCCCATCGCAAATTTAAGATATTCAAACGGCGTTGCCTTGCTATGCAGGTCCTTGCCGTATTTGACAAATACAAACCGGTTATTCCATGAGCTGATATGACCGAATTCGCGTTTTCCCTTAGGCGGTTCAAAAACCACTTCCCGGCCTTTGTCATCATCTGTCAGACTTGAAACGTTGATCATGTTTTTTCTCCTTTTCAGCCATCTTTTCCGCCATGATGGTCAGCTTTTCAATTTCGTCTTCAAATTTCTTTTCAAACTTCTCAAGGTCATCAGATAATTTTTTGATTTGCTTTATAAACGCGTTCATTCAGAACCCTCCCCATTATGCTCTTGTTTTTTATTTTGGGCATTTTGTATGCGTTGCGCTTTAGCTTCATTAGCCAGTTCTTTGTCTACGGTGTTAAAAGCGTTCATGGCCCATCGCTCGTATGTATCTTGCCGGATATCATGAAGTACCGCGTTCTGAGTTCTTATCTCGGCAAACAGCTTTTCCATTTCCTTATTGACGTTTCCGGCCAGCAGTACATGTCTCACGGCTTCCCTTAACATGGCCTGCGCTTTCACAACCGCGCCCAAGCCATGTTTTTTCATAGCGTTCGCGTCATCAATAAGCTCTTTACAACAGTCGGCGCAGAGGCATCCGCCGCATAATCGGGAACCAAGCACTCTTTGTATCCTGCCGTTTTTATAGCTCTCACCGCCCAGGCAGTGTTCCTCGTTGACGGCGGCGCTCCGTTCCCGGTTCTCGCAACCGATACATTTTCCCAACGCGCAGGTTATTGCTTCCGGTCGCTCCTTCTTGCTTATGAGCATACTAAGCGCTTTTCCGCAGGCTGGGCAGCGGTTCATATTAGTTTCGAGAGTGAAGATATGCCCGGAACAAATACACCGTCTGCCTCCGCTGTCATTGTCCTCATACATTCCTTCACAGATGTAGTATGAATATGTCCGCGCCGGTGTATCGGCGACATGTTCATTTTTGTCCATTCTCTCTTCTCCCTGAAAATCGCTCACCCCTGATTTTTTTCCGGTAGTCTTCGCTGCCGAATTTCATAATGTGCCCGTCTTCGGTAATCCTCGAAATCACGTCGCTTTCGAGGTGATACTCAAGACAGCGGGGGCATGGTTTTTTATGTTCCGTACAGTCTTTTTGCGTATGACAGTTCGCGATTATGATGAGAGGAAGCATCCGGTTATATCTTTTGCCGATAACATGGGACATCCAGTTTTGCTTCGATTCGGAATCCTTGATTTTTTCGACCTCATCAATAACCAGCAGGGGAACCGAACAAAGCTCGTCATATACCTCATGCTCTTTTGTGTCGCCGTTGTAACTCTGCCGCAGGTTTACGCCGATCTCAAAGGCCGTATATATCACCCCGCCCACTTCTTTAAGAACGCTCACCGCGAGATGGGTTTTCCCGCTTCCGTTTGTTCCAAGCATGACAAGCTTTCCGTCCGGGTTTTCCGCAAAAGCGCGGCAGGTCGCGAGGTGCCCTCTTAATTCATCGTTGTAAGCGTTAAAAGTATCAAAGGCGGCGTTATAATATCTTTCGTCAATGTTCATTGACCGCCATTTCTTTATTGCTTCTTCCCGCCGCTTTTCCTCCTCGGCTTCCCGCTGGCAAACCGGGCATGGAGAAGGCTTGTCCTCCGCATAGGGCAAAAGGTAATGAATCATTTCCCCGACATATTCGCCATGTTTCGGACATTCAAAGGTTTCGGTTTTGTATTCATCGGCCATTGTTTCGCTCATTCTTTTTCCCTCACTCCAAAGACGGTTTTTCCTGCTGGCGCTTTAAGACGGGCGCTTCGCCCTGGCCGCCGTTGATCAGGCGGTTAAGCACTGACGCCGAAAGCATGGTCGCCAAAGAATAACCTCCGTCCAAAATGAAATTATCCTTCAGGCCGTTGTTAATCGCCTGAATTATTTGTTCCGGCTTCAGTTTCGTAAAATGCTTTTTAAGCAGTTTCCGGGTCTGGATCCAGTTCACGATAGGTTCAGGAGTTTCCACGCTTTTCCGGGAATAAAGCGTGTCCCAGTTTTGGAGATACGCCTTTTCCACTTGCTCCGTGCCATTGACCGGTTCCCGCTCGCGAATGGGTAGTTTTTTAGGTTTATGCTTTGAGGATGATTTTGACCCGGGCGGTTCGGCAGAACCGCTAAGATCATTTTCATTACCATTCTCATTTACATATACATTATCATTTACATTTACATTTACATTGGGACGATTGTTTGAGTTGTTTTCAGAATTGTTTTCCAAAAACAATTCATCTAATTGATTTGAATTGTTTTTGTTGTTTGAGTTGTTTTCAGAATTGTTTTTCCCCTTTCGTGCGTTTGAATTGCCAAAAGGCGCTCCTACTTTGCCAATGGGAGAACTGTTGTGTTTCTTGGGTATTGTAAGGTTAATCATGGCTCTCATTTGTACCCATGTCGCCAACTCAAACCCTGACAATTCTTCCGGTTCAATACCATGGAGACCATAGTCTTTAATTATCCGGTAAAACTTGAGTTGGTATTCTTCCGGTATAGCCTCAATCGCATTTTCAAGTGATTCCCCAAAGACAAACATCTTAAACGCCATTTATTTCTCCCCTCCGTTTTTTTCAAACAAATAATTCAATTTGCCTTGCGTAAACATTTCTTTAAGAATTGGTTCAAGCAGGGCTATGTTCCCCGCAAGGACGCGCAACCGGGCGGCTTTGTCATTGGCCTCAGCGCGATTTAGTTTTTCTCTGTAGGCATCCAGCATAAAGCGGACAAGGTATTTTTGATCCTCAAAATAGGGCAGCCCCCGGTTGTAATCTGCCATGGGAAGGCGGATTTTAAGGTCAAAATAACGGGCCGTAGAGCGGGTCTTTTTGGCTTTTGGGGTAGAATTACCTTTATGGGCCGATCTGCTACCTACAGGTACGCTATTGGGCTTTCCGGGGGTATTTTTAGGGGTTCTCATTTATAAAATTTCCCTTCCCGGTGTTCTTTGACCGTCAGAATGCGCCGGAGGTTCTTTTATAGGCGCTGTATCTGGATACTTCGTACCATGCCGTGCTTCCCACTGCGCCACCGTTTCGTGAGCAGGAACTTCCTGTAAATCAGTATCCTCACTACCGCACAAGGGACATAAGTTTATATTGTCTCCAAGCCAAACACTGTCTTGCAAGTCAATTTCGCTCCCGCAGTTTTCGCAGTAGTATTTCATATAACCTCTTTTCCCTTTCCCATTTCCTGATGGGCGCTGCTTAAAATGCTCTCAAACTCTTCATGTGGCAGGAGTACCTTTGCCTGTTCCATGAAGTGGTCGCTGATGGTTCTCGATTTTCGGAGATGTTTTTTAATCAAACTGTTGATATATGTCAGGACACGTTGGTTTATTGAAAGAGCATTCTTCCGGCTCATATACCATTTTTTTGACGCGCTTTCGCCCCCGCTGGCATATTCAATTTGTTTCTCTTTTATGGATGCGGATATGCTGCTGATTTTTTTGGTTATCCGCATTTTCAATGTTTCAAGCTCGTCTAGGTCCATAGCCAGAATATCATCATCAGTAAGCGTTTTGTCATCAATGATGAATTTGTACTGGTCTATGGCATCGTGAAGATTCATGATTTCCTCCTTCCTGTTTGTCCGTTACCTTAGGGCATTTCGCCACTGCCGCCTTTGCCGGACAGCCGGCCCGGAAACACCAGGCCGGCTCTCCTTCATCAGTCAGATAATCCTTGCACTTGATTTCCCGGCAAATCACTGTTTGCTTTCCCTTGCCGCAAGCATGGCATCAGCGATCCGATATGCCTCCATTGCCATATCGTCCATCCAGTCAGGCGGTAATGCACCGTTTGCAGATTGGTATATAGAGGGCAATACTTGCCCCGCAAACCAGTCCCGCAGGGTCATGCCGTTATCCGTACATTCAAGGGATTCAGTATCAGTGTAAGGATTACACGTACTACCAAAAATCGGAAACGCCGATCCGCTGTTTTTCATTTGTTTTCCTTGATGATGGGGAGTTTCTTCCCATTCCCTTTAGCCGGTTTCGGCGCGGGTTTCTTCGCTGTTTTCATCCCCTGATCCGGTTTGGCAGGGGCGGCCTTTGACTGTACCCTCGGCACAAGAAGCTCCAGTTCTTGCAAGTACATTGTCTTGAGCTTGCCGATTGGTATACCGGCCCAGGCCGCCATATCATTCTTCAATGACGCGGTGAATTTGTCGAAGTCCGGAAGCTTCCATGTGTTCAGCGTTGAAGCGTATAAAGCGGCGCACATCCTCGGCAGCGAAAGTTTTTTTATCGCGCTTATCTTTCCCGAACCGGCAAATTTTGTGAGGACATCTTTGTTGTTTGTTTTTTCGATGAACGCGTTCAAAAAACGGTCAACATCGTTTTCGTTTTCCGGGGCCTTCGCGATAATATCAATCACCCGGCCGAATACTTTATTTTTAACTTTCCGCTCAATGTCGCTGGCGGCGCTGTTTGCCGACCACGGCTCCTTGGGATTGCATTTTTTCATCAACGCGGCCAGGGTTTCTTTCGCTTCCTCTTCCGGCAGTTCAAGAAATTTGACTATCGGCGCGAAAGGATTCTGCTGCTGGTTCGTGTTCTTTTGGTCCTTCTTTTTATCGGGCTCTTTCCAGTACAACGGGACACATGTTAAATGGACGCCGGTTTCGTTGTCGTCATCGTCATACTCTGTCTCAAGATCAATTTCAAAACACGGCTTTGAGGTGCTCCCCGGTTTGTCGGACGGCCGATTATCCCATTTGCAAGTAACCACGGTGTAGTCCCTCCCGTCCAGAGTCAGGGTCTTGCCGAATATCTTCGCAAATTCGTCCCTGTCGCAGACGATGATATTCGCCTCCGCATGGCTTTTGTTTCCGGCTTTTATTGTTTTTATTTTCCCGGATAACAGTTTTTGCCATTTTCCAATGTAGCACTCATGGTCAAGGCAAAGATCGTCTTCATTCCTCAATTCCGGGAACAGGGCTTTGTCATTGTAAAATGTCCGCTTTTGGCAGGCCGCGCAATCTTTGCCCTGTATGTACCCGTAAAGCTTGTCGTGTTTTACTTTGGAAATAAAACCCCTTACATCCCAGGTTGAAACGCCGCTTTTTTGGTTTTGAAATTTTTCATAAAAAGCCCGCTGTTGATCCGGTTCCAGACTTTTGAGCATTGCCGCGGCATGGAGTTCAATCTTGCCTTCCCTGAATAGGTTTTTTATGCCGTCATTCAGGTCCAGCAGTTGTACCCTCTGCCAGATAGCGGATTCGGTGCGGTCATACTGTTTGCAAAGTTCCTGTATCGGCCGCCCGTTGCTAAGCAGTTGCGCAAATACGGCGGCCTCGTCCAGGGGGTGCATGGACAGGCGGTTGATATTTTCGGAACCGGCTATTTCATTGGCCCGGTCTATCTCGTTCTCTTCCAGAATACGGCAAGGGATATCTTTCCAGCCGAGCGATTGAACAGCCAATACGCGGCGCCGTCCGGCAACGACTTCATAGACTGTCGCGTTTTTCCCCGGCTCGTATTCTTCAAGCGTTTCCATTACGGTAATGGGGTTAATCAGCCCATTCCGTTTAATGTCCTCGGCAAGGATTTTTATTTCCCCCTCGCCACCGTAAGGCCGGTTTGACGAAAATCGTAAACCCGCCAGTTCAATCTTTGATTCTTTCATCTTCATTCTCCCTTTGATTTCTTTCAGTTTGTTTGATTTCCATGCCCCGCAGGATTTCGTCAAAATGCTGACTGTTTACGCCTACCAGCGTCATTTCGCTGATAAGGTTATCAATGGCAAACTGACGTTCTTTTTTCGTGTAGTCGGCCCAGCTTTTTAACCGATAGTCAGGCCGCCCTTTGGGGCATGGCGTTCCATCTTCATTGACCAGGTTCCAAAATTTCTCCATACCCGCGCCCAGGTACAGTTTTATGAGTGCCTTGAAATGTTCAAAACTCCGGGCGTTATACGAATGACAGCCGGAAGTCCAGTAGCATTGAAGCAGGGCGTGAAACGTCTTGTTTTGAGCGTCCGTTCCTTCCGCCGCCAGTTCAACATCGTAATAACAGCCGACTTTCAATTTGTCTCCGGTAAACCTACCGGGCGCGGTTATGAGAATTTTCATCCGCGATCCTTAAAACGGAATATCGTCATCAAAACCGTCATCATTCGGCGGCGGATTATATGCCGGTTCCGTATGCGGCCGAACGGACTGCTGGACAGGCGGCCGGGAGGCCGTCTGGCTGCGTTGCGCGTTATTGGTAGGCGGCGCATTGTAATCCGGCCTCACATAGCTCACTTTGTTGTATGTTTTTCCGTTGTACGGCTCACCGGCTTTGCAGACCACAATCCCCCATTTACCGATCCACTTCTTGGTATTGGTATCTCCCAGAGGGATGCCAAAAGCGGTTTGTAGTTGTTTCAGCCTCGACAGCTTATATTCGCCGTCTACGATGTAATACCTGATCTCCGCGCCTTCTCCATCGGCAAACGTGATTTCCAGCATCGGGTTTCCGCTGTTGGATGTCTTTTCAACTACTTCCATAATGAAAGCGTGATTGTCGCCAATCTTGAATTCCTTGAACCCATCGGAAGCCTGGCTCACCGTGTTCGGGGAAACACCATCAAAAAAGCTCATCACGCGCCCCCTTTGTCATTGCCGGGTTTGTTTTTGCCGGATTTATCATCACCGGTCTTGAGCCCGTAATACTCGCGGATAATCCCGTCAACTTCTTTCAAATCGTTTTCGATTGTTTCCGGGAACATGCCCATCGGGCTTTTCGTGACCGCCGCCCCGTCAGTGTTCGTCTGGAAAACGTACTTGCCGTCCGTTTTTTCCGCCCTCAGCACGATTGAGAAAAAGCCCTCAATGCAGACCGTCTTATCCAGCATCTGGCCGATTGTTTTCGGCTTTACCTTGCCGGTGTCCGATATGTCCTCGTGCATGAAGACGTACACCAGTTTTTCAGGCGGCAAGGCGTTAATGGAATTGATGATTTTCCAAAAGTTTGTGGCCAGGCTGTCATAGACGGCGTATTTGTCACCCATCTTCGCGGAAAGCGGCGCCTTGTTTTGCATGTAGTAGTTCGAGATGATATACCCCGCGTCATCGATGGCTATTGAATCGGCCTTCGCTTTTTGCAGGATATTCACTATTTTGTCAGGGTCGCTTTCCCGCATCACCTTGAGCTTTTCGTTCTTGAACGGAAAGGGCTTTCCCAAAACATTGATAACGGCAAGGTCGTCAAAATTCCTCATGCTGGCTGATTTCCCCATGCCGCTGCTTCCGATTACCAAAATACCGGTTCCCATATTCTCCCCTTGTTATGCCGAAACAGCATCCTGTTCTTCGGCGGCCGCGACACTATCGCGGAAATAATTGCAAAATTCGCAGCATGAACAGTAATCCATGCAACGAGTTGATTCGCCGGGGCGCTTTTCGACAATGTACCCCTTGCCCATATCGAGGGCAATTTTTTCAGCCTCTTCCAGGGTGTCCAGTAATTTGGACGCCCTCTTGTTGCCGTCTTTTTTAACAGCGTACATTGTCGGTTTTTCCCAGCGTTCATCCGGAGTACAGGGCGGGATATCATCATCCGCCATATTACGGAACCGCTTATAGTCGGCGATCTTGCCCTTTATGTACTCTTCAATTTCAGTCAAATCCTGTTCGGTTGCCTCGAATTCATAGACAAATACGGGTACCCTGGGATATGATGATTGACGCCTGGCCTTTCGCATGGAATGGTCTTTCATAATGGCTATGAACCTGCAAGTTTTAACCATGAAGCCGTTCTTATGGAGAAGCCAGGCATATATCAATCCCTGCCTTCTCCAATCCGCGACATCCTCATTGATGATTTTGTAAACGCTGGTCGATTTGTAGTCCGCAATGACGCCGGTTTTCATGTTGTAATTGTCGATACGTCCAGTCACAACAATTCCATCCAATTCATGAGAAATAAATTCCTCGGTGAATTCGTCCTGGCCTTCTTCTTCCAGCATTTTGTGTATCGCGGTACCGAACAGGGCCCAGAAGCGGTCAATAATGTCCTCTTCCAGATCGTCCCAATGACGGGCCGTAAGCAAAATCTGCTTTGGATTCAAAAGCAGAGTCGTTGCCGAAAGACGTCCGGGATCGTTGTGCGGACGGACGCTGACGGCTTTGACCAATGCCTCCGGAAGCCCAAGTAAGTTGGTGATTTTCAAAAGTTGACCCCCTCGTTTTTAGGATTGTCCTGGGTAACGCCCCTTGCAAATTCCTTTTCTTTTTCTTTACGAAGCCGTGCCGCTTCCGTTTCGGCTTCCTCGTCATCCACCGGCCTTGCTACGATAATGATTTGCCCGGTGTATTTCTCACCGTTCTGGGGTTTGTCGAAAGAAGATAGTTGTTCATCTTCAATTTTCTTTACAACAAATCCCTCATTAAGAAGCGCTGTGGCCAGCTTCTGCATTACCAATGCGGTCATAAAAACCTCCTGCTTATAAATAACCCAACCCATACGGGCGGAATAGAAACCTACATTAACTTGGCATGACTATATTTGACCGAGCTGTCCGACACTATTGCATACCTTAGTGTTGTATCTATGCTCTCATGCCCAAGCATAATTCTTACTTGTTCAATTGGCATTCCTCTTTGTAATGCCAATGTCGCCGCTGTTCTTCTAAATCTGTGTGGGTGTACATCATTTATACCTACCGATCTGCCCAATTCCCTAATCGCTATTTCTATTCCCGATATATTCAATCGGTTTTTATCAGGTGATTTTTTCATGTTGTTTTTTGTCACAATAAGTGATTCGTGATCATCTGTTCTTTCTGCCAGATAATCTTTCAAATGTTTTATTGCTGGCGCATTTAAGTAACAAACTCTTTGTTTGTTTCCTTTTCCAGTAACCACAATCTCGCCAGATGCAAAATTTACATCCTTACGGTTCAATTTATACAGTTCACCAACCCGCATTCCGGTACTTAACAAAATATCCACAATAGCCAATTCTCTTTTATCCCGTGAGGCATCACGAAGCTCTTCAATTTCTTCCGCGCTAAACGGTTTTTTTACTATTTTGGGTTCTTTAATTCTTGGTATTTTGAGTATTGGATTTTTTACTATGTATTCTTCGGTAGTTAGCCATGCAAAAAAAGAAGATAAAATTCTTCTGTATCCATTTGCGGTAACAGTTGAACATTTTAGCGTTGCAAGAAACAGTCTGATGTCATTTGCGTTAATTAAGGTCAATGGTTTTTGAATAACCCTGAAAAACCACTTGATGGTATCCCTATAAAATTTCAATGATTTATCACTTAGTCCCGCTACTTTTTTTGCGATAAAAAACATTTGTATTGCTCTTGCGTCAGGGCTTATATCAGCAGTTAATTGCGTATCTTGATTATCAATTCTATGTAATTCATAATCATACAGTTGTACATGAAGAGTGTTCTCAATAATTCTTAATTGTTCGGCATCAAAATGTTCTATAAGGGACATAACAATCTCCCTTATAATTTCTTCTTTTTTTACAACAATCAAAATAATTCTCCTTGTGATAATTTCCCTCGGGGTAGTTTTATTTCCACTGGTTCAGGCTTTTGTATCTGTTCCGGGTTTTTAATAATGTCAATCATTTTTTCTATTCGCAGGCGGGAATCCATATCAGCCAGGTGATAGCCGATGGTCTCCCTTTGCCAGTAACAGGTCATGGCCAGCGTGTCCCCGCAGATGATCACCGCCGGAACCCCCAAAAGGCTTAGTTGGATATACGTCATCCGGGCACACCGGGCGTCTATGTCCTGGCCGATAAAGAGCGCGTCGTGCTGGTAATTGAAACCTCGTTGTTTCATCACCGACGCGGCAGCTACCAGCATCCCCCCGGCCCCGCAACACGGATCGCTTATTTTGCATACACGGCCCTTGGGCAATTCCGCTTCTCCCATAGTTATTTCCGCCATCATGCGGGAAATGGAATAGGGGGTGAAAAACTGGCCGTTTCTGGAATTGGTCAGTTCGGCCATGGTAAACACTTCGCCTAGAAAATCCTGTTCCGTTTCTTCAAGAGCTTCTACAATTATTGCCAATAGCCGGCCATGTTTATTCAATTCTTCCTGGGTATAGCGCTTTGATATTTCCAGATATTCGTTTTCTACGGCTTGATCTTTTTTCCATGAATATAAAGTGGCGGACGCCATGACAAGCCAATCATTAAAAACATCGTGGGCGTGCATTGATGGCTTGAGAGTTTCAATAATTTTAATGAAGTCTTTGCCGTGCTGGTTCATGGGAGTTTTCCGTGTTCCTCCAGATAGTTCTTCTGATAGGTGAATTCAGCTATTCCGCCCCTGACGCCGGCCAGGTTTTCTTTCGCCGCGGCGAGTTCCGCCTGAGCCTTGGTCATACCGGTCTCAGCTTTTTTTACGCGCTCAATGGCGGCCAGTTCCTCTTTTTGATAATGCCTCAATTCATTGGAGACCCATTCAATATCTGTCATTCCGTTTTCCATATTCACCTCACAGTCATTCAGTACCGCCCGGCGTAGCCGGGCGGCCGCTGATTTTCTACTTTGCCGGCGCGGTAGCGGTTACGGGCTTTTCAGCCGTCTCCTTATTCGCCTTTGCGATAGAAATGTTGGCGGGATCGGTTCTGCTGGTAACGCAGAATATCTTGCGGAACATCTCAAACTGGTCAGCGGTGTAACCGTTGACATCCGTGGCCAGCACCTCGACCGGCGTTCCCTTCCTCACGAAAAACTTCGCTTTGGGGAATACGCTTTCCAGGGCTTTTTCCGCCAGGCGGGCCGTTTTGTCGGCGTTAAACTTGGCCTCTTTCTTTTCTTTTTTCTCTTTCTTTTGTTCCATGATAATTGCTCCTTATTCATGGTTTAATTTTCCAACGCCAGGCGTTGGGGCTTTCGCCGACCGCCCCAGGGAAGGGTTGGGGCGGTTTCGACCGGGGGCCGCCCGGTCATCATCAGGACGAATCATTCGTTGGCAACTTTTTTGATTTCATTCTCAAAAGTTTTATTAAGTTTCATCCTGTTATCCTCCTTGCCCTCTCCGGGCCATGCGCGGTTTGTATACGTTCCCTTTTCGGAACGATCTTGAGGGGCTTGTTCCATTTGCCGATGTGATAATGACTCGTGAAGTTAGTCGAAAAATAATCATACATGGCGTCGCTGTCGTCATAGCGGTATGACTCAACCAGATTTTCAACATCATCCAAAACTTCACGGGCCAAATCGGTCATCCAGCCGTAGTACCATTCCCAATTCTGGAAACGGCCTTTATCGGCCAGTTCTTTGTAATAGGTATACGCCTCTTCCTCGGTGCCGTGGTACTGCCGTTTCCATACCGCGTCTCTGGCGCCTTTGCGGATTCCTTCATCGGTAAAAATCGGGGCCGGCGCTTCCATTAGGCAAACATATAGGCTACAGCCGTTTGCGTAATGCTCCTGGGTAACACTGAATTTCCATGAAGGGTACACATCTTTGACATAGCCCCTGACCAGCGGCGCAATATCCCGAAGCCAGAGATTGGAATTATAGCGGGACCCGGCCCAGCCATTCTGCGTATAGAAGCTGCGCCTGAAACCGGAAGGCGTTTCCGCTTCCGTGTCGGTTTTAGCGGTGGTAGTAGTAGTTGCCGTATATGGGGCTTTTTTCCCCAGGATGAGGAACGCCAGATCAAATTCGGCATTGACCTCTTGCATGACTTCTACCTTCCCGCCCCTGTCGGGATGGTTTTCCATCGCCAGGCGCCGATATTCGGTTTTCAGTTGGTCAATGGTTTGTATACCGCTGAAAAACTTCATATAACGACCTCCCCTTTTCCCGTGGCAATTGCGCCATCGTAAAGTCCACATACAAGCCATTTTTCCGGAGGCAAAACAGCTTTGTGCATTTATATTTACTCGACATACAAAATCACTGGCGCGCCCCCCCCGGCATTACCCGGTCGGGGAAGTGTTGTTTTCCAGAAGAGAAAAACAACACCGTTTTTATTTGCGTCCTTTTCCCCCTTTTTTTGATTTAGGGTTTTCGGGCGCTTCGGGTTCAGTCTCATCGCCGGCGTCTTCTTCTTCCTGCTGACAGGACTGCTTGATCACGTCCACGCAATTCGTGGAAATGACGATAACGCTCGTGGGAACGGTGATGTCCCCGGACGATTTTGTTTTTCGCAGGAGAATTTCGTCATATTTCTCATTCTTCGAATTTGCCTGAACCGCCCTGGCGTTGATGACGGCCCCGCGGTTGATCTCCTGCCCGATAGCGGAAAGAAGGGCATCGACGATTTCGGTTGTTTTTTCCCGGACAAGGCCGTACGTCAACTTTGTGCGCTCGTCCCTGTTAAGGTTCGCCAGGTAATTCTCGACCGTCTCATGGCCAAGGCTCTTGACGTTACTCCGCATCACATCTTTCTGTTCTTCTCTAAGTTCAAGGTCCTGATCCATGAAGGAGTTGGCGGCGAGATTCTCGATGATGCGGTTTGCCAGATCCCCAAAGATATCGTCCAGGGGGTTCTGTTGGGCGACGGCCTCAAAAATTTCATGGACGGTGCTCACAATCTGTCCATCAATTACCGGCTGAATATCCTCAAAATCCGGCTGTTGGTTCTGTACTACTTTCATACTTCCTCCTCAAAAAGTTTCAACGATTATTTCAACCCCGGTCTTTTTTCCGGCATAGTATTTACCGGTTACCGTTTCAAAAACCTGCGCGTCATCCATCCAGACTTTTACGGCAGTCAGCGAATCCATAACCGCCTTAAGCAGGTTGTCCACATCAGGTTTCTTTACATGGGGTGTGGTAACGCCTTTCGTGATTTCCATCCCCTTTGGAGAGGGAAGCGAAAAACGCACCGTTAGCCGCACCGGCCCGGTAATGGTCTGCCTCCGGCAGGAAAGAAAAGCAACTTTGATTTCTTCCTTCCATGCGTCAGCGGAATCCGGGTTATATACGTGGCCGTTTGAAGCCATCCGCGGCCGGGGCTGGGCTTTCGGGATGCCGTTGACAAACAGTTGGTACATAATCTTCATTCCTCACAGATCTCCGATGGAGCGATTCATTACCGAATCCTTGATCCGGGTTCCCAGACCGATCACCGGGCCGCAGAACGGCCTGAGTACCGGGATGCCGAACAGCCGAAAATGGGCCATTCTTTCCCCCGCATCCTTGATCCTCACTCCCCAGCGAAAAATAAAACCGTTGCTAAAAATCATGTTTTCCCTCCCATGAATTGGTTTTTGGTTTTGCGGCGGGGATGAGATTAGTAGCTTAGATTTCCCCGCCTTTGTTTTTATGGCTTTTTCAGGTTTTCATAGGCGCCTCCTATATATTCCCCGGCACTGTGCCGGCTGGAATCTTGCTTACGCGCAGCCACTCGTCGAGGTCCGCGGTATCGAGCAGTATTTTTCCCTTCAGTGGACGGTAAAAAGGAATACTCCCGTTGTGAACGCATTCATAAAGAGTTGTCTTGCCCATGCGGATATATTCAACAGCCTCAGAAATGGTAAGCAGCTTGCCGCGGACCGATTTTTCCTGTTGAGGTATAGTCTTGCTTTCCATCATTTCCTTCCTTTTTTCTGACAAAAACTTGCAACCCATTTTTCCAACGCTTCCCGGTTTTGGCCCCGCCGCCTGTACCTGATGCCGTCCACAGTTACATCAGCTCTGTAGCAGTTATGCCGCCGATTCTTGCTTCCCCCCCTGCTGGACGTATCGAAGTACACGCATGGGCCGTGGTTTTTCATGCCGCAATCCTCCAAAAAAAAGAAGCTGAATTTCTCCGGCCGTGTGGCTGGCAGTGTGCGCTGCCGGCCGGCCTTAAAAATTCAGCTTCTTTCCCACCCTGCGCACACAAGGTTTATTCCGTTGTAAGCCGCCCGTTCTCACGTTCTTTGTGGGAGAACCATGCACACCCGGACGGCGGGGGAGGTTCGCTCCCTTGTTTATATTGTCCCCACTGGGGACAGTTTTGTCAATAGCAATATTCAAAAAAATTCATAAAATGTTCCGAATATCTTTATCGGCTGTATTTCTCACTATTCTCCCCAAAACCGCTCTACCGATGGCCGCGCGTTCTGGTAGGCGATAAGCCGTTCCGCCAGGATCGGGTTGTCATAGTGGTCGGTCATGGCAATGGAACGATGCCCCACGAACTCCCGCAAGACCTGTTCCGATAAGAGTGTCCGCATACGGGTATTGTAGGTGTACCGTAGGCAATGGACGGTCAGGCGGCGGCTCTTGTAGTCTATCCCGGAGTTTTGAAGGCCGTAGCGGAAACGGTCAAGGATATAATAATTGGCTATGGGCTTTCCGTGATAGGAAAACACCAGTCCTGGATAAGCGGGGCATTCCGGCGCCCGTTCAAGCCAGCGATTTAGCATCCGCAGGGTAATTTCCGGGATGATAACCGCCCGGCCCCGGTTATCCTCAGCGGTTGCCTTCTTGAGATGGCCTATCGCTCCCCGGTCGTCTACGGCGCGGTCTATCACCAGCCCGCTGTAGGCTATGCTCACCTGTTCCCGGTGCAAAGCCCGGATTTCCCCGGAGCGCAGCCCCGCCGAAACGGTTACACAAAAGAGGGTTCCGAACATCAGGGCAAGGTTCCCGTCCCGCTCCTTCCGCTTATCTTCCGGCCGGGTCCAAACGCGGATAAGCTCCCGCTCGTCGTAGGGGAATAGGGCGTTCAGTTCCTTGCCGGAAAGGGTGTCCTGCCGTCTGCCGTTCCGCTTAAAGGGCTCGAACTCAGGGATGAACTCGATAATACCCTCCCGCCTGGCTTCCCGCATAACCAGTTGCAGGGTATAGAGGATCGTGTTCCGGCACGAGTTGGACAGCCGCTGGTCAAGGAGGAAGTCCTCAACCAAGGTAGGGGTGATTTCGGTAAACCGCAGATGCCCGAACTTGGGCAGGAGGTAGCCGGTAAGGTGGCGGCGGTGCTGGGTTATGGTTTGCCGCTTGAGCACCTTGCCCTTGGCAGCCCATCGCGCCAGGTGGGGAGCGCCTTCGGTGAACATATCCCCGGCGAAATCCTTGATAGTCACGGAGCAAGCGGACGGTTTTTCCCGCCGGTTATTTTTTAGGTAGGCTACGAGGGCCACGGCGCCGGCTTCCGCGGCGGATTTTGTTCTAGGAAAGCGGTATTGGGATAGTTCCTCTGGAAAGTCAAGGAAGCTCCGGCGTTGCCATTCGGCGCAAACCCGGTCCGGGAGGCCGCAGGTATGGCTGAGGGTAACCTGATAGGTTTTTGAGTCGCTCCGTTTGAGCGTAGAGAATGGCCTGGGTATTCTTGCCATAGCATCGTCTCCTTGGGCAGAAATAATTCCTGCACGATTCTTGCACGATGCTACTAATCTCAAAAAACACAAAAAAAGGGCTTTTCGCTAATTCCTTACTACATAAGGAATTAGCTACTTCACCTAAGCTCCCCCGCGCGGGTTCGAACCACGGACCCAGTGGTTAACAGATAATCTCAAGAAGGAGTTACGAGTTAATTATAAGGGGAAGGTAAGACGAAAATAATCACAAGGGAAAAAGGACATGGAAAAACCAAAAATTTATCTTGAAACCACAATGTTCAGCTTTTACTACGAAGAACGGCCGCAGGCGGAATATCAGGAATATAAGGCACAGGCGCGCCGGGTATTTGATTTAATAAAAGCCGGAGAATATGAACCTTTTACTTCCCCTTATGCCCTGGATGAAATGGCGAAGGAACCGGACCCGGAGAAGCGGGGAAAAATGGCGGCTCTGGTCACTGATTACGGTGTCAAGGTTCTTGATGAAACCGATGAAGTAGGCCGCCTTGCGGCCCTGTACATCCGGGAGGGCGCGGTTTCCCCGGCCTATGAAACTGACGCGGCCCATATTGCCATGACCGCGGTCAACGGCTTAGACTTTATAGTGAGCCTGAATTTTACCCACATCGCCCGGCTCTGGACGATTGAGAAGGTCAGAAGGGTGAACAAGCGGGAAGGCTATCAAGGCATTGGAATTTATAAACCCTTGGAGGTGTTGGAAAGTGAAGACTGTACAGGAATACTTGACTGATCCCCGGATACTGAATGATCCGGCTATGCCCGGGGCTTTGGATACTGTCAGGGAGATTCACGCGATCCGCCTGATGATCCAGGACGAAACTGCCGGAATGACGCTTGAAGAAAAAGCCGCATACCACCAGCGGAATGCCACAGCCCTTTTTGCCGACCAGGGCCTCCCCCTTCCCCAGTATGTCAACCTTTCCGGCCAAGGCAAACTGAAGCCCAGAGTACCGGTTATGGTGTAGCATAATAATAGCCGATATATACAATGTATATATCGGCTATTATTAAACATCATACCCGGTCAACAGCGTAAATAGAAACCGGTTTGTTTCGAGGCAATTATAGGCTTAATCAAAACATCCCACTGCGGCAGCCCGGCGTTATCATCTATAACCGGAACCGCCCAAAAACTGGCAGGCAACTCGATCATAATCGGGTCAGCCTCCAGAACCGTATCCGGGGTAACGGCGGCCTCATAGACGCCGTATCCGGACAGAACCATTTCCAGGGCCTCAGCCCCGGGCGGATGAACAGGGCCGGCCGTGACCATGCCAACCCCTACCATCAGCGCAAGCAACAGAAAAATCAGCTTTTTCATGTTACCCTCCTGTGTAAAATTAAGCCTTTCGGCCTATTTGCTAAAACGGCAGTACCTTGAATATCCCGCAAACTTTGACCGTCACGGCCACAGCAATAAACGCCCCGAGGACTATAATGGCGATAACCGCTTTCAAAAACCGTTTCTCCAGAACGTCTATTCGGTCATAGGCATAAGCCAGGTCTTCATCACGTTCCTGCATCCGCTCCGCTATCTGGCTGTTGTAATTCTTCAAGTCGGCGCTCTGCTTCAATAATTCGTTGTACAAATCGATCAATTTCTCGCCATTGCGCTCGGAGGTCAAGAGTTTCGTTGATAGCTCCAGCAAGGTCTGATCGTGCTGATCCAAGGTCTGCTCGAATTTCCTCGATAGTTCTTCCCACGTCTTCGAGTGTTCGTCGCTGCTGTTCGATTGTTGCGCGTTGTTCGGCGACAACGGTTGCGTCTTCCCAGGTGTTGGTTGTTCCTGGGCGCGTAGCGCACCCGCCACAGATGAGAGCAACAAGAAGAATAGCAACAAAAAAAAGAAGTCCCGATTTCCTTTGCACATCATCCCTCCCTATTTTTTGAAACCAGCGGCGGCCTCAACAATTCCTTTGAGGTCGGCCAGAGTGGTAAACAGAAAAAGAATAGTTGCCAATACCAGACAGAGGCCGCCGGGTATATACACGTACCATCCCGTACCGGTATGTTTATAGGCCAGCACAAATAACGGAACCGAAAAAAAGATCAGGATAAAAGCGGCTATGCGCCGCGCCGACAGCGGCCCCGGCTTTCCGTCAACCGGAGCCTCTCTTAAAAAACTGAACATAATCAGACCCTCCTGTACTGCTGAATGACATGGCCGAATTTCACCGGCTTGTCCTGTTCCCGGATCATGTGAAACCAGTCGGCGACAGGCATAAACACGTCATCGCCCCGCTGGACTTTGTAGAGCGTTTCGTAATCGCCCCAGGGATCATCGAGAATGACATGGGTTACTTCCCCGCCGTCTGTTGCCTGGTATCCCACTACCGGCACAATGTGGCCGATTTCTCCGGACAGGTGATCCTTGAAACGTCCCGACATGACCACGGCCCCGCCTTCGTCAATGGCTTTTACGATGTCGGCAAGCCGCAAATCCCACCGCAGCACAACGGGGGGGCCGACCATAGGCGCAATCCAAAGATTCGTCCCCAGGCAAAGCAGTTCGTGTATCTGGTTTGGCGGTGTTTTATGGCCGGGGTCAATAACATCCCACCGGCGCTGTATTTGGGGGCTGGAACGTATAAAGTCAAGCAAGTTATCTTCATCCTGCCTGAATTTCCCTTTGGGCAGCGGCCAACCAGCCGAAACCAAGCCGGAAACCATGCCGGTTACGTTACACGATGATCCGGGGGACAGTTCATTATTTCGCTGGCTGTACCAGGGCTTGCCGTCCGAATTATTTACGATTTTCATTATTGACCTCCGTAATTATTTCGCGTCTATCGGAACAATTCCGGTTGCGTTATCAGCAAGTTTCCACACCGAGTCAAATGTATTTCTGTCCTGGTTACGGAATTCGCTGATGATGTAATCTTTCACTACGCCGTTGCCGCCGATACGTATGTATTTATGCGCCGACCACACCCGTTCCGCGTAAGGAATGTTGTTGTTGTACACATCTTTTTTCATCTGAGTCATTTCGATTGAGCGCAGCCGTTTTTCCTGATCGGCGTCACTTTCAATCAGTTTGTCAACCTTTACGCTTAACCCGGCGACTATTTGCATGGTTTCCGCATGATTCTTTTTTATGGTCTCGTTAAGACCTAAATTGATGTCTTTCAATCCCGGCAATATCCATTTGCCGAAAATAAAAACCAGCGCTACCCCGGCGATAACCAGCAATCCCGGAATACCCAACTCGGTAATCCAGGCGAAACTTCCGGCGTCAACCATTGTTATATCCCCCTCCATACACAGTTACATAGTACCGTTCCCAAATCTGCCGTTATCGCCGCCACGATAGATGTTTTGTCTGCCGTCTGTAAGTCGTCCATTACGGCCTCAAATACTCAAATATGAACACCCAGTGGTCTCCGGCGTCAATCCGGTCCTGTGTGTTATTTTCAATGTATATACCGTCCCCCATGAATAACACTTCAACGCCGCTTCTGTTTACCAGCCCGGCACTAAGGTTTGTTATATGCTTCGTTACCGGTACGCAGTGATTCACGCCCGCATTCGGTATGGCCATCACACTCTGACCAGGGTCAAGGATCACGCTTGTCCACTCAAAACACCGTGAAAACACTTCCGATCCATCCAGCCATTTCTTGCCGGTGCGTTTTTCATTCGTGGAATAACTTAAATCAAAAACGGTACTGTCGTCATAAATAGTCCTATAACCAACACCGTACCCGTTAGTGTCGTAATTGATAAAAGCGTAAGGCCCAAACCCATTATCGTTATATGCGAACACCCACCCGCTTCCGCGCTGATAACTGTCCCGCCCACTGCCGTACTGTGATGTATGAAACAAAACCGTATAAAACTTCGTATACGGTAAAAAAGCATCCGGCTTGCCCATCGTGGCTGTCGTTTCAAACTTGCCTATCCTGACACCGCCAGGGTCAGCAGCCGGCCGCTGATACGCGACCCATGCGCTGAAATTATTCTGTACCGCCGCCGTGGGTGTAACCTGCGTGGCGTTTTCCAGAAACGCGGGCAACAGTTCCCATGAAGTGTCCCTGTAGGTAGGCGGATTATATTGGTTAAAAATAGCCGACAAATATTTTCTTCTGATCGGCACCTCTGGGGCAAAGTTTCCCAGGAAATTTTCCTTGCCGTTTGCCGTGTTCTGCGCCGCCGCCGCCGTATCGCGGGCGGTCTGGTCTACCGTGCCGCCGCCGCTCTCACCACTGAGCATTTCCCTAATGAGGCTTAATAGTGCTCCGTATGTTATTCCTAACGTAGAAGGAGAAAAACCCGCCATGCTACCCTCCCAATTTAGACCATACGCCGCCAAGCAAGAAATACACATCACCAGTTGACAAGTCCTGAGCCATGGAACCGTCCTGAGTGTTTCTATAAACCGTGAGTATTTCATTCAAAAAAGAAGCGTTTCTTATAACAAATTGCGTCACGATTTTTCTGTTGCCGGGCACGGCGGAATCGTTTACCGTTTGATCGCCAATAATTGTATAGTCCACGTTATACTCCTTAATGGCCGCACAAAAGAAAAAGCCCTCTATAACGAGACCTGTCCCCAGGTACTGCTATAGAGGGCTTCCGTTGTTCGGTCGGCCTACATTAAACTTTCAATAAAAAGTATAGCTCTCTCAAATCACATAGTCAAGCGCTTTTATGAGAATGTGAAGTATTTCCCAATCTTCTTGATGGTTGCCGTAAATGGCAACTTATCCTGGTATTTCTCTAACTGCTGCATTAAAACGGAAGATCCGGAGAAGAATACGAAATGGGTATTCTCATTTTCCGGGTAGGCAAACTGGACCGTAAGGCAATCCGGATTTTTGGCTTCGCTGAACTTGGTCTTTTTTATTCTATACCGAAGAACCATAATCTCTTTATCAAGAATATCATCAAGGGACACTTTTTTCCCATCCATAATAGGGGAAATTGATGTATCCGCGAAATCAGAAAATTTGTTCATTTAGCGCACCTACCTTCTCCCTTAATTCTTTGAGCTGGATAATAACTTGTAAGTTATGCGTATTCGCGTGTTTCATCCACCCCCATGTCGAAGCAACCGATGAACGGTACTGCTCCGCGGTTATCCTCTTTTTCTCATACAACGCCGGAAGCGCGGCCAGCCTCTTGCGCACCCTTTTGACAGTCCTCTTCCGGAGAAGGATGTAATTGTCAAAATGCCGGTAGCCAAGAAAATCAACGCCGTGCGTAATGGGGAAAATATCACACTTACTAAATTTTAGCGCCAGTTTCCGATCCAGAAACTCTTTTAATTCCTCCCGGCATTTACCCAATACCGTCTTGTCATCGTGAAACAGGCAAAAGTCATCACAGTACCGGATATAATCTATGTGGCCGTATTTTTTCTGTAGGGTATGCTTAATAAACTGGTCCGCTTCGTTCAAATAGAGATTGCCAAACCACTGGCTCGTATAATTTCCAATGGGAACGTTCTTCCCTCCGGAGAAACTCCGGACAATATTTTCAACAAGCCATAAAGTATCAGGGCATTTTATTTTTTTCTTTATAATTTCTATCAGAATATCCTGGTCCACAGAAGGGTAAAATTTGCTGATATCGCATTTCAGGACATATTTATTTTTCCTCACAAATTCCATGGCCCGCAGGCTCCCGGCGTGAATTCCTTTTTTCTCCCGGCAGGCGTATGAATCGTGAATGAACATTTTATCCCATATAGGGGCTATCAGATTCATTAAGGCGTGCTGTACTATTCTGTCCGGATAAAAGGGCAGAATATAGATAATCCGTTTTTTAGGTTCGTAGACGGTTTTTTCCCAATATTTGGAAGTAGTGAAGGTTTTGTTTATGAGGGATAGGCGTATCTTTTCAAGCCGTTCCTCTAGGTTTTCCTTGGTTTTTTGGACGTTTCTGTGAGCGCTTTTATGGAGTGCGGCTTTTTGAAAGGCCAGGCGGATATTTCCTATATCGGTAATCATGGGCCACAAACCACCATGTCGCCGCATACGAGAATCCTTAAAATCGGGCTGTGCCGCGTCCGCCTGAAAGGTTACTAACAGCACAGCCCCTCTTTTTCGTATTTTGCCGGTTGACTTACGCAACTCGACAGAGCGAAATGTCCAGCCGTAGAGTTGGCATACGCGCCGCCCTATGTCTCCGCCCCTGACTGCCGACATTCGAATTCGCATTCGACCGCGCATTATTCGCATTACGCGCCTGTGAACCGCACCCTGTGGAATTGTTCCAATTGCCACCTGCCAGCAGAGCGGGAATACGACATTCCGCTCATTCCGGCCTATCTCTAAGCCCGAATAAGGCATTATAGTTTACTCAAACTATGGTGTCAATCATTTGACCGGCCCAATTTAGGGGGTCAACAACAGGCCCAGTTGCTCCCTGATAGGCCCGGCTTGACTTTCCAGCTCTACCAATTTCTCCAAGCCTTGATGAGTAGCAGGATCAAGCCCTTTGAGCAGCCGCATGGCCGCCTTTTTTGCCGGATCGGTCTCCGCCGCTATTTGCTGGTCGGTTATCCCCAGCAAGACGCCCATATTTGCTACAGCAAAACACGCATCCCTGACAAGGCGACTGGCGCCGGCCTGGTGGTCAATCGCTTCAAGCTGTGCCTTGCAACCGGCTATGTCAATTTGCCTCTCTTCCTCGGCGATTTCAGCCGTCGTCTTTCCGACAACGATATCTCCGTCTATCAGCCGGGCATAGCAGCCGTTTGAGTTGAATTGTTCTTCCGTCACCGAAAGGCCGACCTTCTTGAACCCGGCCGCTTTCATATCATTTTCGGAGTAGAACACCCGTACTTTGTCGTTTTCTTTTACCAAATAAACCATAATTTCCCCCTTGGAAAGTCAAATTTTTTGTCTAAGGGCTGATCGCAGCAGGGTACCAATAATCCGTTTTTGGGTAAAAAATTTTTGCTCGAATAACGTGTAACGTTTAATTCCGAATAACGTATTATTGGCATTATCGTACTACGATGTCAAGTCCTCTAACCGAATAACCGCATTGGACGGCTCCGCCCCCGACCGCCGACAGACGAATCCGCACTCGACCGCGCATGAGCCGCATGACGCGCCCGCGAACCGCACCCCGTGGAAAGGCTCCAATTGCCACCCGCCAGCAGAGCGGCGGCAAGCCCCCAAAACGAGCCTTTGCCGCCTGCCTGACCGTAAGGGCCGTAAGAGGAAGTCGTCATTGAAATAGTTCCATAAGTCGGCGTTGTGGCGGTTTGGCCATACATAGTTCCCACATACCCGCCCGCCGATGTGGTCCTCAGCCACTGCCAGATAGAGCCACATCCTTCCTCGACGCCGTAGACGGAGATCATGCGCCGGCTTGCGGTGTCCACGCGGCCCCCGGCGCCTCCGGTAGTGGCCCCGGCTTCATTGGCTCCCTGTACCGCCGTCTGCTCATTACTGCCCAGCATGGCAGCCGAGAATTCGCCGTCATCCAAAAGCTCTTTCTTGACGCAGAACTGGTCTTCCACAAAATCAACGTACTGCCGGGTACGGGTAATCGCGCCCTGATAGACGGATTTCGTGTTGGCGCCGCTGCCGGATTGCAGGTAAATGTCGCACCAGAAATCCAGAGACGGTATGTACACCATGCCCTCCGGCTCGCTGTGGGGCCGGTGATTCAGGCACCAGACGGAGTACGGCAGAATATCCCCGGCAACATAGCCGTTCAGCGGGTGCTGCTTGGTAACGCCTCCTTCGACATAGGTAAGACCGGTCCCCACATTCGCGCAGAGCGTATGGAAACCGCCGATAAGCTCAACGATTGCGGGGTCAAACCCCTGGGGCCCCGCTTTGGTAAGGCTGACCGAAAACACCGCGTCGGTATCGGGCGGGGTACACTTGAAAAGATAATAGTCCAGCCCGTTGGCAAGACTTCCGGTGTCAAGTAGAGCGGCGATATCGAGTTCCTGATCCGCGTCGGAGAAGGCCCCCGCCTTAATCGTAAGTTTGCGTTTGTCGCTCGCGTAAAGAAACGGCGCATTGCCGTAACTTTTATTTCCCGCGATTGCTCCGCTTGCGATTAACGTCTCGATTTCCTCAACCTTTTCGTCAATCCCGTTGGCTTGCTTTTTAAGGTTGGCCGTCCGCTCGGTAAGCTGTTTTATCGGCCTGGTAGCAATGCCGTCAACATCCCCGATCACATCGTCGTCTAATGCCCACTGGTACACATCCGGGAATCCCGGGTCTACGGGCACTTGTATATTCGCCATAATTATCCCTCCTGGCTCTTAAAATATGATAGTCCAACTACCTTCAATGGTTATGTCCGATTCCTTGTTAATCGGATTTGTCCTTGTCTTTCGGGCAAACAGTTGATCGTCGCCGGTCAAAAGCCCGAATTCGCGGATCGCCATCCCGTTGTTTTCCGTAAGGCCAAGCTGCCAATCAAACCGCACCCTACCGGGTTCCGGAAAGGCATAGCCCAAAAGGGTTTTTGACCATTCGCCGGTGATTGCCGAATCGCCCGGGTCCGGATCAACGTTGCTTGTGCCAAAAGCGATCTTTGTAATCGACCGGCCTGTTGTGCTGCCCGCCACCAGGTTGGCCATCTGTACCCTGGCAATGTTCACAATAAGGTTATGGTCCGTTACTTCCTCTATAAGTTTCCCGGCCTTATATACCCTCATTGAGAAAACGCCGCGCAGCGGTACCCTCTCGTTAAATTTTTCCATGTGCGCCTCCATCAATTTATTTTTATTCCGTCATTACAGACGGAACGCCATTGAACTTTATTGAGCCGTCAAACTTGTAGGCCCCGTTAAAGTGATGATAGTTATAAACAACCATTTCGACGTCATCACTCGATGCCACTACATCGCTCATGGTATTAGCCGCTCGCGCTATCTTCATATTTCCATAGACGCCATTAAATTGGTACTTTCCATCAAATTTAATACCGCCGTCAAACTTAATACATTTTTTGCTGGCGATAGGATCATTCATTGGGTACTGGCTTATACCGTTAAATTTTGATCCGCCATTAAACTTCACGGAACCGTCAAACAGCAACCTTGCCCGCTGTGTGTCCTCATGCGAAATATCCCCGATTGAAAGTTCAAGCCTGTCAACAATCCAGGACTTAAACTTAAAAGGCGGTATCAGGCGGTACGGACTTTTTGTTTTCGGATACTCAACGCCTCCAAAAGTAATTTTGCCGTCAAACTTATATTTTCCATTAAACTTTCTGGTCCCGCCAAAGCGAAGACTGCCGTCGAATTTATACTTTCCGTTAAATTTTGCTTTGACATAAATCCATTCGTTTTGCGTATGGCCGTCAAACTTCGCGGCCCCGTTAAATTTAAGCGGGTTCCCATAGTAGTCATTGAGGTTATTGTAATAGACAGCCATCACCAGGTAATCGGTAACGTCAAATTTATCTTCCAAGTAAACCAGGTTTGTTATTTTATCCAGCCATGACCGGGTGTTTTTTACGCTGGCTATAGCCCTCATAATATTGGCCCTCGCCGCGGCGTCAGGTAATTCCTCTTCGGTCCCAATCCTGAACCGGTACGGCAGTCCTCCGTAATCAAACCATTCCTGAATTTCCGCTCTTGAGAAAACGGTGGCCACTATTTCCTCCACAACGGAGGGCGTTCCTTTCCGTGTATGCCAGTCCAATGACCGGAAAATTATTTCCTGTTTTTTCTCAACAGGAAAATTAGCGTCATAAAAATCACAGTGAAACTGCCATGCCAATAAATCAAGCAATAAATTATCGGTAATCTGTTTGAGAACAAGGTTTGGTATAATGGCAATGTCCGGTATATCGGCGATTATACGGCGCAGCTCATCGTCAAAGGCTTCGCACATCATGCGGACGTTTTTATCTCTCGCCAGATTGGGGGGAAGCAGTTTGATTATGGAAATATCGGGCAGATTCACTACTCGTCCTCCAGCCCTTCAAAAGTTACCTGTACCAGCGCGTCATTTGCTATGCCGACCTGCCAAGGCTCCAGTATAATCGGCACCGGTTCCTCTATAACCGCCCATTTTACGCCGCATTCCATAATCAATTGATGAAGAAATGACGGGTTAATATCCCTGCCGAGTATATTTTTCTGCCATGTGATAAACCGCTGGACGGCGGATTCAACATTGTCAATAATGGACTGCGCTTTGGCGGCGTCTACTGTCCGTATCCAGTATTTCGCCTTGATATTATATTCAACAGGCACAGGGTCTTTTACATGAACAAAATCCGTCAGCGGGCGCACTCTCTTTTCAGATACCGTTTCAAGTACCTGGGCTTTGACTTCCTCTGATGGAAGTCCCCCGTCCTTCATTAAAACCGCTATGTTGACGTTCCCGGGCCCCGTTCCCGATTCCCGGAAATAATTGAATAACGCGGTATAAAAACCCGATGGATCTGTTATTCCCCATGGTTCCAGGAACTCCGCGAAGGATTCCAAATCCAAATCCGGCATCCAGACCTTTGTATCGGAAATTCCAGGGTTCGCCGTCCGCGCCCAAAACTCATAAGCGCCGTCAGGCCCGGCAACGGAAAATGATTCAGGGAGTAATTGAAGCCTAGCCCGGTACGCCTCAATGTCCTCTATGTCCGCGCCGCCGCTTGTAGGCGTTATGTTTTCAACCGATACAACGAAAGGCGATACGTCTACCATGTTTTTTATATCGCCGGGTTCAAATCCCATCCCGGCCATGCCGGCAGTTGTGCATTCTGCTTCCACATCCCCGTACAATTCCCCGGCCGGTATCTCTATCGTTTTTTTTGTGGCAAAGAATACTTTGTTGTCAGGCGTTGTGCGCCATCCTTTGAGAATCAGTGTCGGTACAGTTCTGGGAATAGATAACGTATACCGTATTGTTGTCAGCGCGTTTGAAGCCGGCAGCCGCTTCCCCCTCTCCCCGTACAGATACCCGATATGTTCTATCGTTTCATCATCGGCAAAGAAAAGCAGGTTTCCCTTTCCTGTTTTATCAATATCGGTAGCTACCTGGGTCAATGCCGCGGCCTCGGTTAATTGAACAAGCCTTTCCGGATCGGCGGCGGCCAGTCTGTAGCCTGGCTCACCCCTCGCCCTGCGGACTTCCTCATACACCCGCTGTAAACGATCCTGAATTTTCCTTGCGTCCGTTTCCGAAAACTGTAGATCATTAAATGCCATTCGGTTTTACCTCTATTTTGACCGTTGGTGAAATCTGTCCTGATATCACGTCGGTAATCCATTTAATTTGTTTTAGAACCGCCCTGGGTTCGTATTTTTTTAGTTGCATAAATACTTCCTGTTCTACCTTGGCGCGTGTTGTGTTAATCGGGCTGTCCAAAAACTCAAAGCTGATCCCGAAATCCCGGTCAAGCGGTACTGTTCCGTGCCGGGTAGTCAAAATCGTGCGGACGTTTTGCATAACTTCCGCGATTCCGGTTAAACCGTATGTGACATTTGCGGGTATACTTTCGACCGTTACCATCAGTTGTACTCCTTAACCGTTATACTGCACTCCATCCACAATATTTTCCCGTCACGCGGGCCGAATGCCGTAGATGATCCGGATACTTCATTGATCCGCCAGAAATTGCCGCTTAAAGGGAAACCGCCCAAAATAAAAGGGTAGTATTCGCCTTTGCGTACCGCGGCCCTCAAAGCCTCGTAACTTTCTTGCGGGTTCACACCCAGCATGGTTGTGAAAACAATTGTTATTTCCAGTTCGTCAAGACCGGGACCGAGAAACTCCGACAATGGGGCGGTATTTATCGTCTCATGCTCTACCCAGCGCCCAGAGGACTTTTCAGTAAGCTCCTGAAACGTTTTGGCAATATCGCCAGAGACTTCAAATACTAAATCACCCCATGAGGCTATTAACATTTACCCCCCTCAATTTGCGCTAACATCATCACTGGCGGAATCAATAGTTCCGCCTCCGCCCGGATAGGTAACAGAATCACCTAACCGCGCTACGCCTATATCGTCTGCCTTCACATCACTAGATGCCGATGATACATTTCCAGTACCACAATGTGGACAATTATGTGTAACAGAATCACCCAGCCGCGCTACACCCTTGCTATTTGAAAAAACCGTGCCGGATGCTGCGGAAATAACACCAGAAACATTGTGGGGACAGCATGGAAGCCCATGGTCGCAAATACCGCTATGAGAATCACCCAGCCGCGCTATTCTTGGCATTTTTCCTCCTAATTATGTTTCACCGTTGCGCCTATATTCACGTGCGTTCCTACGGCCGTTTCCATAACACTACCGCCAACATTTGTTGTCATACTGCCGCTTATATCAGTATCGACATTGCCTCCTACAGTAGTTTCGATATTAGTTCCTACGTCATTCTGAACAGATTCCTCCACTTCCAAATGAAGCGTTTTAGTTTTGATATGAGTATGGTTTTTGACCTCAATATCCAAATTATTAAATTTTAGTTTTCCATCCTGATCGACTACCAAATCCAGCGTCCCGTTATCGGCGTCAAAGCGGACGATATTTTTACCGTCATCGCTGACCAGTAAAATAATATTCTTTGCGCCGCCCTGGGGCATTTTGCCGGCAGTGTAAACCTTGCCCAGAATATACCCCTCTTCTGAACCGTTCGGCAGGCGGCTTACTACTACCTGGTCGCCTTCCTTCGGGGTATAGAAAAAATTCCATCCCCCGGCCGCGGGGAACAGTACCTGCATAAACCCTGACACGGTATTACCCAAATCGTCAAACCCGGTACGTGCCGAGGCGGATTCAATATTGCGCTCCGTTGTCTGCCCCTGATGGAGTGCCGACCGATTATCCGCCATGCTAATACCCTAAAACCCTGTGGGCATTGATTGTAGTCTCATAACTACCCAATTTATGAGTAGCAACATCCACCATATATTTGCCTGAGTATTTACCCCAGTTTGTCAGATTTATATTGACACCTCCAACCATTTTCACGTTACCCAGTATTTTCAACGTACAAGTCCATTCTTTTTTATTTTTTTCCCGGCAACGCGCCTTACAAATTCTATTGGCGTTATCAGTTACATCAGCCCTTGGCTTGTTAAAATCGGCCGTTATGTCATTGAATGGGTGTATCCCGGTATCGAAATTTCCCCCGGCGCTACCGGTACTATTGTCAACCCCTTTCCTAAAATTATCCCCCCGCAAATCTCCTGGACGATCATTTAATACCAGCTTTTCCCCTGTTGCCGGGGGATTAGGAGGAGTAAATTTACCCTGCGCGACAATCCCGGACTTCGGGTCTTTGTAATACAGTTCAACTTTTTTTACCGTACCGTTCGTATCCTGCGCGAAGGAATAATCGATTATGCGACTGCCTATTTCGGACTTATCAAAGGTGTCAATCGGTTCTTTTTCCTCATATACCGATTCCTCAAATAAAACCATTTTTTCATCCGTTACTTTCAAGGACACGCCGTATTGGGTACACAAATCCAGGAGGAAAGACATATCCGTCTGCTGAAGCTGGTCCACACGGTCAAACTTAATATCCGATTCAACCTCGTACATCAATTGAACGCCGGTATTGTCCGCGATGGTCTTGGCTATTTCCTGTAACGTCGCTCCTTCCCATTTGTTTGTTTTTTCTTCCCGTTTCAAGCTGGACGTTACGGGAATGGACACCGCCTTAATACTAAATTTATCCGGGGGACCGGATAAACTGCACGAATCGATTTTGAATCTCCCAGTGTCCAATTCGCCGGAATCACCGTCCTGATCCCAATTTTCCACATGGATTTTTGCGCGGAAACTTAACGCGCCGCCCCCGCCTCCGGGCTGCCCCTGTCCCGTGCCCGGCTTCGCGCCCTTAATATCATATATCAGGGTTAATTTACCGGATTCCCCCCGGTACTGCGGATGCTCGGCCACATACTGCGGCCACTTAGCCCTCTCGGTAACGCGATGTAATTCGGCCCCCTGTTCCGGCGTCAAATCGCTTGCGTCAATAAGACGCTGCAGTTCCGCAACGCTACACCCGCGTTGCAAGGCCCTGGCCATTTCGCTGTAATCCGATGAGCCGCTTTCAGTTTCGGCCCCGGTATTTTGCATAGGATACCAGGCGTCAATGAACAACCCATCCCTGTCGGTTACGTTTAAATCTATGGAATCCGATTCGCCGGAAGCCCTATCGGTATAGGTGAAGTCAAGAATGCAATTCGCCACCGCTTCCGAAATGTCGGTACCATCAATTTCAATTTCCAAAAAAGAACGCCTCGGCAACATCTCACGCTCCCTGTTTCCATGGGGGTAATCGTATAACGGAGTCTTGAGGAACAACTGGCCTGTCCGGAATTATTATCAGTGTCGGTTCCTCGAATTGTACCACATGACGTACGGACGGATTTGCCATCAGCAGGGCGTCAATAAACCTTTCGTCCCCATAGTGCTTAAAGCTTATCCAATCCCACACGGCCCCCTGGGGCGCCAGATACTCTCTAGGCATAAGCTGCCCTCTGGCGGTCCCGCATTATTGATTCAAACACCGATTTTACCCTGGATTCAAAATCATCACCCGCCTTCTGTCCGGCTGCGGATATTTGGTTTAACGTCTCCCTGCCTGGGGTTCCGCCGTTGAAATTGTTCGTCATTTTGAAATCCACTTTGACTACGGTATCGCCTGACGAAATTTTTTGAGCTGCGGCGGCCATGACCGGGGATGTTTCGGGGCTTTTCAGGGACGGCACCGCGGATACGGCCTGAGCCGATGCCGATATTGCCGGGGCCTGTGCCGCCGCCTTTTTCAAGTACCCGCCCAATTCTCCGGCCTGCTTCCAAATGTCAAAACCCTGGGACGTATTATTCAGTGGTACTACCGCCTCGGCGCCGCGTTCGGCGATTTGCGCTATGTGTGGCTGCGTGAATATACCCCCGGCAGCATGGCCAACAACATCGACTTTATTTCCACCGCCAAAAAATCCCTTTACCGCGGAAACCACGCCCCCAATTTTTTCCCCTATTTTGCCAAATAGACCGCCGACAAAATCAATGGCGTCTTTGAATACATTTTTGAAAAAATCAATAAAACCCTGGATAACGGTTTTAATTCCCCCCCATATTCCGCTGAATATTTCTCCCAGCTTTGTAAACTGGCCTTTCAGCGCGTCCAATGCGCCACTAAAACCTCCGGTGAATAATCCTATAATGACTTTGATAATTGTTTCCAAAGGCCAGAAAATCAGCTTTAACACATTCCATAGTATTTTGAACGCACCGACGACTATTTGTATTGCGGACGTGATGGCATTCATTACCGTTTTTATCGCTAATAAAACTCCGCCCTCCAATATGCTCATAATAACGCCCAAGACGTTTTTTACTACATCACCTACTTTTTTCCAATCAAGGGCCATCCCGCCCGTGGCGCCGCCGAATGCCGACTTTATCCGCTCAATGCAATCAAGCGCATACTGCTTTAGGGTATCGAAATTCTTGACCACCGTATAAATAACTGCGGCGACTGCGGCGATAATGCCGATTATAGGTAATGCGGCCGCCGCTATTGCCCCGAACCCTCCAGACAGACCTCCCAGAATAGGCCCAATAGCGCCTATCGCTATTTTTATAAATTTTCCCAGAGACCAGACAACTTTTAACCCGCTTATGAATGTGGGGGCTATCGCAAGTCCGGCGAGTATCTTGGCAAGGTTCTTCCATCCTCCCACAAAATCCTTTATTCCCGTAACGGTATCTTTAACCCATAAACCAAACTCTTTGATTTTGGCAATGATTTCCGGCAACCGCTTTACCAGATCGCCGAGCCATTTTCCGAATGCCTTCCCAATATCCTGTATCGCCGGCATCTGTTCCACAATCGCGCCTTTGAGATGATCAAAGGCTTCCGTAAGCGGCCCGATGGCACCGCCTATAAACTGGTTTTTCATCCCGGTGACGGATTGTTTTAGCCGCGACATCGCGTCACCGTATGCTTCCGATTGGTGAGCCTGTTCTTCCGTCATAACAATACCCAAAGACCGCGCTTCTTTCCCGAGTTCTTTTAGCCCGGCGCTGCCCTGTTTCATGGCGGCCATCATCTTTGGCCCTGCGGTCTTGCCAAACAATGTTACCGCAACCCTTGTGCGTTCAGCATCACCGGGCAAAGACTTCATGTAATCAGACAGGCGCTCCATTGCCTGTTCAGGCTTCATTCCGGCAAGTTTTTGCGCAGACAGCCCTACGGCTTCAAGCTGTTTCGCCGCAGCTTCGTTGCCGGCCGCGCCCTGCCTGACGGTCAAATTGAATTTCTGTAACGCGCCGTCAAATTCTTCCGCGCTCAAGCCTGATTGTCCCATCGCATATTGGAGCTCTTGATATGCTTCAATCCCAATCCCGACAGCGGCGCTTGTTTTCGCTACCTTATCGCCGGCTTCGGCGAACGAATTCGCCATTGAAACAACCCCGGCTGTTGCCGCGGCTACTCCACCGGCAACGCCCAGGGCTAATTTTGTGGCGTTTCCCGTAAACGCTTTCCAGTCTTTGCCCACCTGTCCTGCTGCGGCTTTCAAGTCCTCAAGCTGGTGTTTAACAGTGCGGATTGCCTTTTCCGCTTCCGTACCTTTGCCGGCAATATTGAGTGAGAGGTCCCAGATTGTCTTTTTAGCCACGCCACACCGCCTATTTATTCTTCAGCAAATCCGTGTAAATCTGGTTGTATTCAAACAAATCGTATAACGGCATTTCCAGCAGATCGGTAATCGAAGTGTTTGAAACAACAGTCAACCCCGCCACTGTTTTGCGTATAAAGTCGGCGGGGTCAGCATAATCAAATACAAAGGGTTCTATTTCGTCCTGGTTTCCGGCTTCGTTGCCGGCTTGGTAAAACCCTCTTCTGTCTTTTCACTCTCTTCGTCATCCTCGGCAGTGAATTGGTTGTAAAACTCCTGTGGGTTCCGTTTGCCTACATAGGCCCCCACTGTTTGCCAAACCGCGTCATAGTCATCTGCCGGCAATTTTTCCAACGCCCGGAACGATACGCCGGAGATTAGCGCCGCCATGCGTGCGCAATACTCGGCGCTCTGGCTGCGGACAATCCCGGAAAAATTCCCCTGCTGGAACGTTTCCCGTTCGCACTGGTTAATTGTCGCGCCTTTTACTTTGGAAAAATCCAAATCAATGGCGGAGATTTCCCGGTCTTCCCATTTCAGTGGAGCCGACAGTTCTACTTTTACAATCCCTGTGAACATTTATTCCTCCTGTTCTTTTAGCCGACAAAAACGTTCCGGCGTGTTTCATCCATTAGATCTTTGCCGTTAACCGTGTAGATACCCTTGAAGGGATCCCATTCCAAAACATCATCACCGTCCAGCCAATGATGCGCATAGTAAACCTGCATATCCAATGTACCGTCCGATGTCGCGCCCTGTTCCACCTTTCCTGGATCGGACTTGCTTAACTGCCCTTTCAGCACCCAACGGTTGGGCGCTTTCTCGGTTGCCAGAGTGTCCTTGTTATTCACAATGACCTCGTTCCGCAAGTCCAGGGTCCTGGTAGTGCCAAGTTCCATGTACTTTGTAATATCACCGTAGATCACGGGGACTGATATTGTCGCTGTCAATGCGTTCATAACGCCGGGAACCGGAACATTTATCTCGCCGCCAACTCCCGCGCCTTTGAACGCGTTGCTGGCAAGTTCAAACGCCGGAAGCTGAACCGTTACTGTGCCGTCCAAGGCGGCACCGGTATCAACATCGTAAAGTTTGAAAACGTTGTTTTGGGTTGCTATTCCCTTTTTCATTCTCGCGCCTCCTTATTCGAATAGACCTTCAAGAAGGTCAGGGTTGTACATGAAGTCAAACACCAAAGCCTTCGCCGCGTTGGGCGGGGTAAGGTTTACCTTGAAGTACAACTGTCCGCCCATTATGCTCTGGTTGCTGTTGTCTGCCCGCAGAAATTCCACATAGCCGCCGATAATCGCGTTACGCGCTTTCAGGGTATTGAGGTACTCGTTTGCGGTCAGCAGCACACGGTCTATCAGCAGCCGCGTTGTGGGCTTGTCCACATTCTGCCGCATCGTCTTGTTTACCACATTCTGGACATAGCAGAACATCCGGCGCACACCGCGCTCAAAGTCCTTTATATCCGTATTGCCGGGGAAGGCGGCCGTTTCAACACCCCAGGCCCTCCAGCCGTCAAAATTGATAAAAGAACCAATCCCGTTCTCGTTCAGATAGTTGGCCTGTTCTTCTGACAGCATCGGGATTACGTTGCCGTCCTCATCGCACATGTGCGTCATGCTCAAAGTCTTGTTTGACGCTTGCTCATACGGAAGGCCGCCGTTTCCGTTGTCAACCTCGCCGAACATTCCGGCCATTCTCGTGGAACCATGGAAAACCCTGTCCCCAATTGCCACACATGGCCAGGTAAGAAATGAATAGACATCAACATAGCTGTTGTCATTTTTCCATTTCGGAAGTTTGCGATAGTTCACATAATCCCCGGTTGCGGGAAGGTCGGCAAGGGCAATACAGGTAAACCCATAGCCAAGATTCTTAGCCTTGGCGCACATCAGCGCGTAGATTTCCGGGTCATGACTCCAACCGGGGGCAAGAATGAATCCGGCGATTTTTCTGAACGCTAGGAACACTTCGGTAATAAGTTCCAATCCCGTGCGCTTGTTCGTATCCGGATCAACCCCACCAGCAATGTCATTTTTCGTAACGCCGGCAACGGTTGCCTGTTTGTATGAAACGCTTAGTTGTGTCGTGCCTGCCGGGATGTCCCCGCCTTCTATGATGGTGATGAGCAGCTTGTCGCCGTCATATTTCAGTGAATAGTCTTTGTCCCGGACATAATCATCCGTCCCGTGGTGTACGGCGACCGCGCTGATCATTGCCATGGAATCATCAATGGTTGCGATGCCGTTAATAACCGGCAAATCCGTCACCGCCACATTCTGGGCTGTGGGAATCGGGTTCCAGACGTTGATCATGACCAACGGGGAAACAGCGTGTACGCGCATCTGCGAATACAGAACCTCGGACAACGGGAATTTCTTCCAGTCATCGGAATACCCCATGTCCGCGACGCCTTCACCGTAACTGAAAACCAAAGACGGATTGTTTACTGCTTTTGCCGGATCTTCCAGTCTGTGAACGGGTGCCACGCCTACTGCGACCGGCAGCGCCGAATCGACCGGAACCGGGACCTGGAGCGGGGTAGGGCTTTCGAGAATATACACACCGTGCATATATGCCATAGTTTCCTCCTACAGAGACTCAAATTTTTCTTCGCTCTCTTTACTGAAAGCTGCATCCCCTTCATAGGGCGTTTCAATGGCCGGGGGAGACCCCTTCCATTTTGTTTCCATCATTGCCGTGTAATAGGGCGGCTCTCTGCTGTTTAATGGGGTCCACTTTATCGGCGCCTCAAGGATGTACCCGCCGACAATTTTGTTGTCAAGAAAATCCTGCATTACCTTCCACAGCATATTAGCGGGTATCCGCCAGCCCTGGTTATCGGTGCTGTTCTGATAGCCGCCAAAATAAATTGTGATTTCCATTTCAGAACCGTTGGCGGCCGGATGGAAATCATTGACCGTGCCGCCTTTACAAATAACCTGGACTATCGGGTAGTCTTTCGTCTTGTCCCTTTCCTCCGATTCGGTTTTGCTTACCGGAAGATACTGGGCGTGGACATGGGGGACACCCTCGCTGTCCGGGAATTCGCCGTTATCCTGCCAAAATGATTTCAGTACGTCTTCAAGACGTTTGCAAACAGCGTCTACAAAACCGGATGGGCTGCGGTCAATAAATTCAGGATAACTACCCATTTAGCAGCCTCTCTAATTCATTGATTACATACTTATCCAGCGTTTCCATTGCCTTCTCTCTTGCCGCGATATTTATTTCAGTTTCTTTTTCCCTGCCAAACATTCCGGCAATTGAAGGACCAAAAAACTCATTGATATGCATATATTCTTTATTATGATCTTTCCCTTTGACGCGGATTTTATCACGGCGCTTTTCTTCCTCACGTTCATAGGCACCGATATGGCCGCTTTTCATCTTGGCAACAAACGCCTGCTTAAATGTCGTTCCACCCCCCTTCTTAACCTTGACCTGAACCGGCCCCCTCGCCGGGGGCATGACTTCTCTCGGAGTTACACCATCGAACTTATACAACGGGAAAACTCCAGATGATATATTCATCACGGCCCCAACTTCGCTTCCGCCCATTTTGCGTGTCTTTATTGGCGATTTAATTTCAGAACCAGATAAAGTATATTCGCTAAGGAGTTGCTTAACGGTTTCCTTTTTAGCTTCATCCGCCGCTTTTTTTGCTCCCCTGCTGATTGCTTTGTTGATCTCTGCTTCACTCGCAAGAAGGGAACACTTTTTCATAATGTCAGAGTATTTGTTTTTATCAAACTCAATGTGTAGGTCAATCATACACCTGTTCCTTTCCTATCCGCAATTCAAACACACCGGCGTTACTGATAGCGTGCCGTATGTACCACTGCTTGCCGTTAATAGTCATCTGCTCGCCAGGCTGCGGAAGGCGGAACATATCTTTTTCCTTAATGAAAATCAATTGTTCGCCTTCCGCTAAACCCATAGCATAGACATCCGACTTCCCATTTAAGGCGTCATTGTCCAGGATTATCGGTACCGCCCTTCCGTCAATAATAGCTTCATCGGAAAAATCGTCTGTGTTAAAAAACACGTTGTCAATGTCCTCGGCTATTACGTCTTTAAGGTTCATACCTATTCCTGGGGCTCTTCGCCTTGGAACTCATCATCCCTGAACTCTTCATCCTTCAGGCTTTCGTCCTTTGACTTGTCTTCCGAAGGTTTCTTTTTCGGCTTGCCTTCCTTTTTCGCCGATTCCTTTTTCACGGCACCGGTCGTTTCGTCAAGCTCAAGTTTCTTGATAAGCCTTCTTTTCAGAAGGCTCTCCAATTCCTCTTTGCGGATTTTATCGGTCGGCAATACCGCGTTTTTCCCATCCTTGTTTTGATAGGTAACTTTTTCGATAACGATTTTCACGTTTCCGTTTGGAATATATTTAACACTCATAACTGCCTCCTACAGCACCTGGAATACGGACCAGCTTTCGGTATTCGCCGGAAGCGGAACGGCCCGTGAAGTTACAACCACTTCCTCGCGGGGCGGTCTGCGCTCTTTGAAAAACTGTTGAACATAGCGGCCGGAAACCGTTTGCCAGTTTTCCGATTCGTCCATGAAGGTATAGGCGCCGTAGCCGAGTTTGTTCTGCCGGGATTCTTCGGTAATGAACAGAACCATGCCCGCGGGCAAAAACCGTTGCCGGTTTCCTTTGGGGCCGTACTCCGCCCGCTGCGTATACAGCGGAACGTAGGGATCGGTCAATACGCCGACACGCCGGTAATTCCCGTACTTTACGGGTTCCGCCTCAGGCGCGAAATGGCCAAACTCGTACCGGGTAATGTCCAAAAGCTTCTGGATCATTTCGTCCTGGTACATCACCGCCCATACTTCGGGGGACATGATAACTTCGTCCACCGAGTGGCCGAGATCGCTTAATTCATCGACCTTCCGCCGCATGGAATCAATGATGTTGACACCGGGCTGTCCCCACCGGTCGCCGCCGAGTAATACCTCGATGTTGGGGATCATGTAATCGATTTCCCGGTTAACGCCCAGGCCGGCAATCGGGATGCGGCCTGCTGTTATAAACTGGGAAATCATCAGCTCGATGCGGTTGTCAACGGAGTCCAGGCAGAATTGAAGATCCGCCGCGTGAAGATCGGCTGCCCGCTGCGCGTCCGTTTTGGGAGAGTAAATATTCTCGCCCGCGGCGCGCTTGTTAATGTCTTTCGCGCCGATAACGCGCCGTTCCTGCATGATGGGGGTTTTAATCTCATCCGTTGAGAACACAGCCCGTTCGGTTGCCTCAACGGTCAAATCTTCGCCGACGAATCGCGCCATGGGCGCGCCCTCAAGCACTTTGTCCCATTCGACATTTTCCGTTGGAAAATATTCGTCTGAACCGCCCATAAAGTGATCGCGGAAAAAAGTCGATTTCGGCCGTACCGTTAAAACGGGAGGCAGTTGGGTCCGGGGATCGTTTCTGTTAATCATATCAGGCATTTAAGCACCTCCTAAAATGTTTCCGGAGCGGGATTCATCGGGGCAATATACAACTGTTTTGCCCGGGCATTATGAACCGCTATGGGGGTTAAAGTCATTCCCATGACTTCCTCAATTACGTTCTGGTTGAATTCTCCGCTGAACGCTGCGGGTCCCATGTTTGAATCGGTATCGTCAGCATCCACATCCAGCAGTAATATCGCCTGGATTTCATCCGCGGTAATATCATTATCCGGATCAGCATCCCTGCCTTCAAATGCGGCAAAAGTTTCTCCATCTTCGCTGTACAAAAGTGTTCCCCGCTTTACGATGCCGGTACCCGTCACCGTTACGGGCAATACCTTTGACGGAACGAGAGTTCCCGATACCAGATTGTCAACCTTTGATAAGTCAACATTAGGTGAAAATAAATTCTCCATGCTTCCTCCCTATCTGTTATTCAGTTTGTCAAACACACTATCCGTGAATGACGAGACTTTGTTATGATGCTGCGGCATACGGAGGTTATTAACCCCGCTTGCCTCAATATCCCTTCCCATTGCCTGCGCGTACTGCCGGGCTTTGATATTCGGGTTTTTTGCCAGAGCCTTGAAAACGTTTCGGCTCATCACCGCGGCTGACGCGCCGCTTCGTATCCCGGCCTCGATTATGTTTTCAACGCCGGGCGCGGCCTGCGCCATTTCCTGAAGGGCAAATATCCTTTCGCGTTCCGCGCGGACGCCCATCTGATACGCCGCCTGCGCGGTTGTACCGACCGGAATTGAAACCGGGTCAGGAGCGGCGAGCGGTTCAATGTACTCATTCCCGCAGTCAGGGCAAGTGAGTATATAGCCTTCCGTCCCGGCCTCGTCGGTCCCGGTTTCCGTCTGTTCGGTATCGAACGTGAATTCGGCGCCGCAAGCCGGGCAAATTGATTCCGCCAATTCCGCCTTTGGCTTTACCTGCGCCTTAGGCTTTCCTTGTGCCTTCGGTTTCCCCTGCGTTTTAGCAGCGGCGGGGGCGGCAGCAGGCGCGGGGCCTGACTGTGCCGGCGCACCCGCGTCTCCGGATTCACCCGCGCCATCGCCTCCGAGCGGTTTTGCCGGCTGCATATCGGAACCGTCATCGCCGTCCGTATTGGCATCGGTGTCCCACGCGAAATGATTTCCGCAATGCGGGCAAGTTATGTCAAACAGTTGCGCCCGCGTGTTGCTTGGCATACGCCTGGCCAGAGTCCCGGCGCCTGATCCGTCTGCCGGCGACTGATTGTCCGGCGCGTTTGTACCTCCGGGGATGACTTCGCCGGTATCGGGGTTCATGTTTACGGCCCCGCCGCAGCTCGGGCATACCATTTCAACAAAAACAATTTCGGCTTTTGGTTTTACTTTGGCAGCCACTTTTTTCTTCCTGTTGAATAATCCCATAGGATTACCTCCTCGCTTAAAATTTATTATTCCGGCAGTTTTTTCGGCTGCCTTATCAAACCCTGTTAAATCGATCTTGTAACCCTTGTAGTTGTAAATCCCCGGAGCCACACGCGCGGCGACTTCCAAAGGCTTTTTAGCTTCAGGGGTATACTCATCCGCCAATCCGAATTCAATTGCTTCCTCCGCGGTTAACCATGTCCCAGAACCAGTTTCACCGTCCATTAACGCGATAATTTCTTCCCGTGTTTTACCGCTTTTTTTCATATACGCGGTAATCATTGGCTCTCTGATCTTATCCAGTTCATCAGCCAATTCACGGGCGGCTTCCGCGTTCATACCGGTAAAACAAATTAACTGATAGGGATTGTGAACCATCAGCATAGCGGTTTCGCCCATGTATACTTTATCCCCGGCGCATAAAATCAGTGTTGCCGCCGATGCCGCTATGCCGTCTATATATACATTGACTGTTTCGGCACGTCGTTTTATTTCTGAATAGATAGCCAGTGCAGCGAAAGGATCGCCGCCTGGCGAAAAAATATGAACTTCAATTTCGCTGACCGGGCCAAGCGCGTTCAGATCCGCTATAAACTGTGAAGGGGTTTTCTCATCACCCCAAAACTCCACGGCGCTTATTTCGCCGTAAATATCCACGCGCCCCGCGGATCCGCCATCTTGCGCTTTAATCCGACAAATGCTATAAAACTTGGCCATTCTGTATACTCTCCTTGTTACTGTCCTGACCCGCTCCTTCCGCAACCTTGGCGGCTTCCGCCGTGCTGGTCATGCCGGTCGCCGCAGCCTGGGATAAACCGGCAGCCTTTGCCGCCTCGATTTCACGGGAGCGAACGCTCAAGTTCTCCATGTAGTCCCCGCCGTTCAATTCCGACGTTGCCTGACTTGCGGTCGCAAAGCCCACAGAGATTGCATCCCTCCATCCCTGGACTTCCTTGAGAAAATCCATCTGCGGCAAACCGGGCCCGTTCCATTTTGCCCTGGTGTATGCACGGCGCGTTAGCGGGTTGTCGAAGTAACCCGGCGCATCCAACAGCCCGCGCATAACGGCTTCGTCCAATAAAAACTGATAAGAAGGACGGCAAAAATCGTTTATGAATCCTGACCTTCTTATTTTTATTTCCACTCGCGCCATATTCATCGCGCCCATGCTCGCGCTATATGACGACTGGAATTTCTGGACCAGCATTTCATAAGGCATACCGACAGGCGGCCCTATTTGCTGGATGGTTGAATCGACAAACGGCTGGAACGCGGTTGACGGCCGTGAAGGATTTACCGGCGTCACCTGTTCGCCGGGCCTCGCATATTGCACAATGCCGTTCCCCAGGGATATAAGGCTGTCATCTCCGTCAGCCGATTCCTGATTTGCCAGGTCTTCCATTTCCCCGGCCGCGGCTTCAGGGTTTTCAGAAGTTACAATCAAGGTGAACATCGCCTGAATCTGGGCGGCTATCGCCTCGGCTTTCATATAACGGTCAAGCGTCAGGGCCAACTCGATTACCGGGGCAATTAGCGGAATACCGCGCCGTTGTCCCGGCCTGATGGTCTCCATCAGGTGTAGCACGTTCGGCATTCCGGTTTCCGCTCCGTATGCCGGAATAAAAATCCACCGGGGGCGGCTTGCCGTCTTGGTGTGCCAGCTCCGCCGATATGTCGCGTTTTTATGCGGGCCAGTATAAAACCAGTAGCCTACGACATGGCCCCATTCGGATATTTCAACGCCGCCCAAAACATCATTGCCCAGGGCTTCATGTTCAACCCGTTCCTGGCCTTCGGGGGTCATGACGCAATCGGCTTCAACTACCTGGACCTTCAAAAGGAACGGCGCGCTATGGCGTTCAAACCGGGGGAACGTGACAAAACAATCTCCGCTTTCTAATTGCGCCCTGAACGCAAGCCTTTGAAGCTCATAAAAATTATCCCTGCGGTAACAATCGCAGTTCGGACTTTCCGCGAAACTTTCCCATAGCCGTAACACCTGATCCTTAAATCTCTTTACGTCATCGGACTCCATGCCCAAGTATTCGGCGTCAGGGGTCGGCTCCGGCCGCAGTCCGTCGCCGATGACGTTACTCGTAAGCGTCCGGTACAGCCCGGCTATAACCGGGGCCTCCATTGACAACTGCCTGGACCGTTCCCGCATAACCGGAAGATGCTGGACTATATCTGAATCAGGATCGGCGCCCTGCCAGTTCCAGCCCTTGAACACGGGCTTGGTGAGGGACGCCGCAGCGTTCGAGTATCCGGAGGCAAGTATCCTGTTAGCGTAATTCTTCGGTATAGGTTTTCCGTAAGCGTCTAACAGTCTGCCCAATTTTTACTCCTTAACTTCAAAATAAAAAGCCCTTTATAGAGACACCTTTCCCCAGGTATCGCTATAAAGGGCTTCCGTTGTTCGGTCGGCCGAATATGCTTTATCTCATTATAGACGCAGTTCCCCAAAAAATGTCAAGTGTTCATTTTCAACGGTTCCTTCCGATCTTTCTCCGCAGGCTCCTTGTCGATTCTTAATTTATGGTGAACGTCAATATCCAAGTAATGGGAAGCGGCGCCGATTTGGATAGTAATACTTCCGTAGTCAATCGGAAGCGCGGCGGCCTTTATCGCCTCAATCTGTTCGTCAGTAAAAACCATTTCCCTCCCGCTCCGCCTGTTTAGGTATCTACCGGCACCACGCGCCTGAACCTTCCCGTACCGCCTTCAAGGGCGCCGACTAAATCCTCAAGGGAGTCCTTACGCTTGTAAAGCGTTTCCAAATTCGCCTTCTGGACGCTGCGGCTTCCTATCGAGTATTGCTGAGCGCCCGACAGTATCGCGGTAATCGCCGCGTTCACCTGTTCGAGTTCGGCCTTTGCGCCGGCCAGCCTCCGGGCCTTACGAGTTTTATCTATTTGTTCCTAAAATACCACATTTATTTTTTTTGTCAACTACAAAACTATCCCGGCGTCTCTGGCCCGTTTGTTCCTGTTCCCCTTCTTTTTCGGCTTTGCGTTCTGTGAAACCGGCTCGGCGCTTCTCTTTGCCTGAACATCGGACGTTCCGGACGCGGCCCATGGCTCTCCCAGGAATATACGCTTCAACATTGAATCATCTTTCGGGGACATGATACGCAAAGCAGCCCGCGCATAATTCCTTGTGTCAAACGCCTCGTTCCTAGCTCCTGCCTCCTTATGCCACTCATAAGACGAAAACCCTTTTTTATTCTGCACTACCACACGCTTTTCAGCCGTGAGCATTGTAAAAAAATTAGCGTCATACCCGTTGACAGGAATATCGTCCTTGTCTTTCGGGAAATGGCAGTACCCGTCACCAGGTCTGCCGATTTTCAGCCAGCTCAGGGTATCGGCTTTTATACCGTCTATTCCCACAATGAACAATCCTTTTTCCCTGCTTTCCTTCGACGGCCTGATCAACGGCAGCCTGTCCCCGCCCTGGCCTTTAATCGGATAGACACCGCGAGACTGCCGCGCCTTGCAATATGCGTATACGCTCGGCGTGCAATGGCCACCCGTATCGACAGCAGCCCGGCTTATCCTGATTCTTTTTCCGTTTCCGTATGCCCATGTCCGCGCCAGCAAATCATCAATGCGGTTCCAAACTTCCCCCTGCCGCGGATCACCAAATATCTCCCCATATTCAATACCCCAGGATTCAAACCCTAAACCCCATCCAACCACTTCATAGGCCAGGCGGTTATCCTGGGTGTCAACTCCCAACGTCAGAACGCATACGCCGTCCGGCAGCTCCGCATTGTAAACCTCGCGCCGCGTTTCAAGCGCGTGCGATTCCACAACCTCGCCTTTTATTTCCCATGTCTCGGCAAGGATTGTGTTAATGAACGTTATCAGTTTCGAGTAATTCCCCTTCTTTGCCAACTGCTGCGCTTCCGCCCACTTCGCCACAAGTTGTTCCCACTCAAGTTGGGAATCGAGCGCGTTCACATGGAAACCCTTTGTACTATGTTCAGGATTTTCAGCTACCCACATACCCCCTCCGGCTTCCCATTCCCGCCGCGAATAGGTTCCTTCGCAAAACGGGCAGGACATTTTCATTGTTTCAAAATCCAACCGGCGCCATGAAAATTGTGACCACTCTTTGCAAGCCGGGCACTGATGCGTCCAGCGCTCCCTCGTTGAATCGTTGTAAGCCGCTTCGATGCGGCTTTTCCCCTTTATGGTACAAGTGGACGTTAAAACAATTTTCCGGTTCGGAAATGCGTATGTCCTGGCAACAGCCAATTCAACAGGATCACCCTGACCAGCAAGGTTATCCGGCGCCTCGTCAACCTCGTCGAATAACACCACGCGCACCGGCCTTGATTTGAGGGAAGGAGCGCTGTTCGCCCCGGCAATAACTATATATCCGCCAGGGAAAGACTTCTCCAGAATTTTATTATCAGGGCTTCTCGTTTTTTCCGGCGCAACCTTCCCGCGCAGGCAGGGCGTATCCCGGAGCATCGGGGTCAGCCGCTTCCCTGAAAATGTTTCCCCCATCGCTACAGTCGGCTGGACTACCATAATGGGACAAGGATCATAAGTTATGTAATATCCGATAGGGTTCAATATACCGGCGTTTGTTTTTCCCATTTGGGCGCCGCTCCACACTACAACACGTTCTACTTTTGGATCACTTATCGCGTCCATTATGCCAACCGTGTAAGGCGCTCTATCGGAATGCCAATCTCCGGGTGTTGATGTTTCCTCACTGGATACAACGCGCTCTTTTTCCGCCCATTCAGAAATTGTTATTTTCGGCGGAGGTCTGATTATATTTTGTAACCGTTTCCCCAGTTCATAGCTTCTGTCAGGTATTGGCATAATTGGATTTATTCCGTCGAAAGATTTTCTTTTTCAATTAAAATTTTTAAATTCATGTCAGCAACTTCATCCATTGCACGGCGTATCCGTTCGTCTATCTTCTCCGCAATGTTCCTGACATCATCCATTCCTCTCAAGACCGGCGCCAGCCCCATGGGTATCGCCAGCAGATTTATTCTTAATCGTGTCAGCACCCCTCCCATTATTCTTTCGATATCATCGGCTTTATGTAATTCCCCTTCCAGTTGCGCCAGCTTCAACTCTTCCAGTTTCCGCTTTACGGAAATCTGTTTTAATTTCTCATTGGACATTTCTTCCGAATCGCTGGATCTGCGGCTGTCCGCTTTTTGCCGGTAGAATTGCAAAAGGCTGTGAACATTCCTTACAAAATCATAGGGCGCAGTTTTTTTATTGCCCGGCTCTTTTTTTATAACCCCTTCCTGCGTGAGCTGCTGTATCCTCCTGACATCAACCCCTACAAACTTTGCCAATTCTTCCGTGCTGACTAATTTTACTTTGGCCTGTTCCGGTTTTTCAGCAGCTTCTTTTTTTTCAATTCTTTTCTCGGGTTTTTTCTCTGCCTTTTTTACCGTTGGTGTTTTTCTTGATGTTGCTCTGCTTTTTGGTTTTACCTTCTTTTCCCTCTTAAAGCCGTTGATATCTCAAGCATAATGGGAGGTGTGTTGC
>LSPZ01000021.1_pt1 | contig 51573 bp, 59 predicted proteins | sample 651281 | NCBI WGS metagenome assembly LSPZ01 (sample SAMN04438313, study PRJNA306036) | termite gut metagenome | isolation source: viral DNA filtered from gut of termites from termite colony 2 | host: Coptotermes formosanus | place: USA: New Orleans, Hayne Blvd. | collected 2013-06-18
TTGTTATAGATGTTCTGAATGCACCTGGAAACGTTGTCCCTGTAAGATAAGGTACTATCTTATAGAGAAACTAGCTCAGAAGTACCTGGACGAACACTTCTAGTCGTTGACTAGTCAATGAAGACGGTAGTGGCCACTACTATAATAGTGGTGAAGGAGATCTATATGAAACTGAAAGAATTTATCGACAATTACTGCACAGCATGTGGTGGAAACTGGACTTCTATGTTGATGTCTGGTATCCAGAAATTGGATCCTATCTTCTACGAGGCTATGGAAGATAAAGAGTACGATTTCGATGAGATCTATGCTCTTATTGGAGAACGCTACTTGGATAAGGAGGCCGAATGAATAAACAATCGGCAGCGAGCTTTGAGAGGTTAGGTGGAACCTATCTCAAGGGCGATGATTGGACTGACAGGTTTAATGGCATGTCAGTAGTCGAGGTTATGAAAGCAAATCCTAAGCTCTCATATCAAGATCTAGTTAGTGTCATTAACAATGAAGGTGGGATCTTCATGGATGTTAATGGAGAATTAACAATAGCTAGAAAACAATAACGTTGTTATTGGAGCTATGTTAACGGTAGCTGCCAGACTATATTCTGGCACAAGGAGACCTATATGAACAAGTACACGACTATGTTGAATGAGAGAGCTGCGGAATTGGCTGAGGAACTCAGAAAGATCGATTCTGGTGAAAGGCCGTTGTCAAAACAGGCTAAGGCTGGAGTCAAATCTAACGTGTTCTGGAAAAGACGCACCTGCATCTTAATTGCAGAATTGCTTGAAGGTAAGCCTATGGATTCGTCCATGAAGGAAACTATTGAGCACTATGCGATTGGTGTAGAACGCTCATCTCTGGAGTTCAAGGTCGGACAATCTGTTCTGGAAATCATGATGGCCAATCCTACTTACAACTATGAAAGAGTTGTAAAGGCTGTGGCGAAGCACTTGTGAGCTACTACTTGCATGTCCTGGCAGTAGCACACCTGTACTGCCATCAGTCTCCTTGTGATCATCTTGGTCTCCTTCGTTTGTCCTTGTGTGGGTAGTGTCTGCCCATGGCATTTTTACTGTTATTTAGGGTCCCAAATGTCCCCTATGCCATACACAGGCACCCGATTCGCTAAACGTATGTTAAAAAAATACCACATGGGGGCCAAATAAAAAACACCTGCTCTTCACGGGTGTTTCGTCATCGATGAATTTTTATTATTTTAGCAAGAACTGCCGAACGTAATTTCAAAAATCCGTAATTTTGACATGTTTATATCTACCATCAAAGTAAGGTTTACCGATCTGTTTCCATTTCGAACCACGTATTAAGTGCTCTTTTTGACCGGGATTCAACCAGGTTAAATCAGTTACATAACGAGGGTAAACTTCGTAAATTACACCCTCTTGTAAGCCATGAATTCGGTAACCAAAATCTTTTGCATCCTGTTCTGAGGTAGTTGCTGACCGTGGAATAGACCAATTACTTGTCTCTTCACGCTGATATCTGTAGAATGGATCATAACCTGCAACAGGTTTTGCAAAAGAAGCAGTCCAAGCACCAAAGTTTGTTGGCCTTCTCCAATCTGAAGTCCACTGACCTAAGGCATCTTCAGCGGTTTGATACCTTTTTACACTTAAATCATAACCACTATATATTAATTTATGCTTACCCTGATCATAAATATCTCTATAATCTGCGACTTTACCACCACCAATCCACTCAACTTGTTCACCAACCGTGTTAGCTAAGGGTGCTCCAATTACTTTTTCTTCACCTGATCGCTTGTTTACAAGAATTCCTTCAACTACACCACGTATATTTAGCTCAGAATCGTCTAGATATACGCAAAAATCACCTCGATCAACAAATTGTTGGATCCATTCGCGTTTTCTTTTAGCTACACAAAGAGGTGAACAACCACCTTTTCCAGTAGGATTATCCTCTTGTTCTCTAGAGGCTAATAGTCCACTATACTTTATATCACTAATACCGCAGCAAGTTTCTCGATCTAACGCAATTCCTAGTGGTTTTAACAGTGTAGAAAGCACCTCATAATAAGCATTTTCGTTATTTTCAGCACTTCCACTGCCACGAGCAGTTAAGAAACCAATCTTAACTTCGTCATCTACAACACTTTCTACAGCTAAAGCATGTAGAATAGAAAGCATATCAGGGTTAAATATAGCGCTGGGAAGTCTTGCTACTTCCTCAAATTCGCGTGGATTCATTATATACTTCTTGTTTTGTTCAACCATCTCAGGAGTTGGGTCAGGAGGGTCCATAGATCTGTGTTCTAAGCCACTAACTGGATCAATCCATATTAATTGGGCATCTGTTTTTAAGAGGCAATCGTCTAAATCCATAAATATTCTACGCGTCATGATCCCAATGCCTCTCGTGGCGGGTTCTTATCGATTAAGCCTGATCAGGCCAGTGTCTCTCATGTCTTGTTCTGATCACCTGAAGCAGCTCTTCAAAACCAGTAACCGAATGCACTATATGCCAAATTGCGTACTCCAAGCTGTCAGCAGGGTGATCCAATGCTTCCGGACCTTTACTTTTACGCGGGTTGCCCTTGTCATCAAAGTCTCTCAACTGCAGGGCCCTATTGACTTTCGCGGCCGTACTAAACACTTTGAGGCGACCGTCCCGTAAGAGCTTATTAACAGCCATTATGCGGTCAGTAACAGATGGGTTAACAGTAGACCAGACACGATCAATAGCGTAAGCATCAAACTCAGCAATGTACGCTTGCATCAACTCTTTGCCACTAACATCCGGGATCATCACGATCTTATTGTTTGGATAGATTTGCCGCAGTCGTCTAGGTGCGTCACCGACTACCTCCCAATGGTGCTCTGCTATAACCCACACTGTTTGGCCTCTTACAATGCAAACAGCAGACATATTGAAACCGGGATTGAAGTCCTGACCTACGTACAGGATATCGTCATCTTTAACCGGAAAAGCCATACAGTTGTGAATAGCTGGATTGTATTCGGGATAAACACGGCCTGTAGTAAGGTTAATAAACTCACCATCCAGATAGGCTTTAGCCTCATCCGGAGTATACATCTTATAGAGGTTCTCGATTGTTTGTGGATCCAGGTTGGTATTGTCACGGGTTCTTCCACGGATACTTACGTACGGGATACCTGCATCTTTCAGGAAAGCTTGTAACATGTACAAACCACGCATACCTTGCGCTGTAGTTGTTATAGTAATGAAGGGTGATCTAGCTGTGTAACCGTTGTTAGTAGGCGGTAGTCTAATGCGACAACGTTCCTGAACTGCAATTGTTGAAACTCTAACGCGATCGGCTTCAGCGATTTCATCAACCTCGTCCAGCAGGGCTCCTGCAAAGTTGTAACCGAAGATTGATTCAGGCATGTCTAACGAGAAGTATACAAATGTAATTGTTCCAACTGTTATTATTGATGTCTGGCTGTTGTGATGATATTTGATTTTGTGTTGGTCCATTATCTGCGTGAAGTCTTTAATCACTGTTTCTCGAAGATGCTTAATTGCTGCACCACCAATACCGAATGTAAGGTAGTGACCATTGTACCAGCTAACTAGCGACAATAAAAGTACAACGTCAGCGAATGATTTGCCACTTCCAAAACCAGCAACATCGAATGTATATGTTATATCAGGGTACTTATGTATCGAACCAATCAAGGCTGCCTGATGAGGCAGTAGTTTGTACTCCATAGCATATTATTTGACTACAGTCTCAACACCAGCTGGAATCTCTGCAGGCATCTGGATCGTTATATTGCCAACTGCATCAGGAGTCTTGGCCTGATAACGAGAATAGAGGTGCTCAAGCAACCACTGAGTAGCAATTGTTACACCCTTACCATTTTGAATAACAGCGGTGCGGAACATATCGTCTAACAGATGATACTCTGTTTCTTTACTATCTTGTTTGCAGGACATCTGAAACAACTCATCATCATCCAGCTCCTGCATTTGGTCGGCAGTAAGCCCTGCATAAATATATGCATCGGCCAAAGCCATTCCCACAAGCAGAGCATTGTGAATCTTGTCTTTCTGATCCTTTGTTACCATCTTTAACTCCAGCTAAAAGTGGGGGCTGGTAGGGAATTGCGGCAAAGCTACCAGCCCCCTATATCCAATAAGGAGGCCCTTAGAAGCACTTTTATTATCTGTTATTAAAAGGTCTCGAACAATCGTATTTTTATAAAATTGTCCGTTCCATTATTATCAAATATAATAAAGATGTGAAAGAGTACACTGGATCAACAGATGCACTAGACGAGTTAGTCACATACGCCTCAGCTATACCCGATGGTCCCCGAAAAACTATTCCTGGGGGCTCAATGGGTTCGACCGACTACCTCAATGGTACTGTTGAATACCAGACCCTTCCTGCTGCCTGGTGGAACTGGCTTATAAGCAAGCTAACAGAAAACGAAGGCAAGACTGCCAGTTGGTTGACCAACTTATATCCCGAACTAGAGAGCATCCTTTCTGCAGCTAGTATCTCACCTGATGCTACTGTTAATGATCAATTGTTGACCGCTATTTTACACCTTTGTGATACTGGTGATCTCTCTGCTGTTCGATCTGCCGAGAGTTACACTAGACGCTATGTAAGCGGTACTTCACCTCCTGATAGACCGTATGGTACAGTAGATACACCAGAACCTTTTATAGATGATACTCAAACATACTACTCTGAAGGCTGGTTTCGTCAATCAATGATCGCTGGTTCTGATTGGACTGGAGCTTCACCTGTACTAGGTATTCCTGCAAGTCCCAAAAGATTCGTAGATCAAGACCGAGCCATAGAATCTGAAGGCTGGATACGGCAGACTAAAGATGCAGACCTTCAAACGCAGATTAATAACCTTTCGGGTTCGTGGACACCTGTTGGTGGTAAGTTTGTTGGTAGCGTTATTAAACGCGAAGATTTTCCTTTATACATGTCTGAGGTTGGTCCTCTATGGGGTGCCTCTACAACATTATTACAGAATGACTGGGGTGTTGTTTCTAAGGATACATTCTATCAGGACTCCAGTAGCGTATACATTTACCAGAATTTAAATACGGTAGCTGATGCTCAAACAGCTATGGGTGCTACACCTTTTTCTACTATAAGTCCTTGGCTCTTTAAATATAGTGATATATCATCTATTCCTGAACGTCATTTAATGCGATTTGAAATTCGGATCTTTATAGATTCTGCAACTGATCGAGTTATGCCTTTTTCCATGACTGCTAGCTTCAATTTGTTTCATACAGTTGGTCAACGTAATATCGAGATTCGTCATGAGGGTGATGGTGAAAAAAGTTTACGGGTTTATATCGTAGAAAATAGAGGTACTCAGAATGAAATTATCTGGGCTACTCTGTGGGATAGAACAAGAGATGCAGTCGATTTCGATCCTACATATTGGAAACGGCAGCCTCTTGCAGATCCAGACTACCCTGATCAGAAGACATATATTTGTACTCTTACGTTGTTTAATGAAAATTCTCAGGATCGATGGATTTCTGATGGTATAACGCAAGCTATGATTGATTCAATTTCTACAGCCGACCCCGATTTCAGCGTTTTCCTTAATGCTTTTCGAATAGATCACTGGACTGATCAGAACCCCGCTGGCTGTGGATATTGGTTTCCTGAATTGCAGTGGATCTATGCATATAGTTCAGGAGCAGGTGCATTTAGACATCAAGACCTAACTGGTCGTAGCCTACCAGATCAACATCCTTTAAGTGCAATTACCGATGGTAGTCTGTTAGTACCTTATACATATATAATAGATAGCAATGCAGCTTTACAAACATGGCTTAATGAGCAAAATGGTCAGTCTGCATTAGGTTTAACAAACTATCGTCGTATCTATGTTAAAACAGGTACTTATACCGCAAGTTTATTTACAACTAGGACTGCTTTAATAGACTGGCAACAGAATCAATCCATGGTAGGCGAAAATAATACTATACTAGAGATTACTGCATCTAATAATAGTGCACCAACATCAACATTTCATTTTATTCTTGGTAGTACCGCTTATGGTAGTACCACAAACTCAGCCTCGCAGGTACCTTCTATAAGTAACGTTAGTTTTAGGTTCTATCAAGCAAATAATGGTATGACTAACGTAAGCTCTTTATATGGTGTAAGGTATTTACCTAGCTTACAAAGAGTTAATATAACGTTGGTTCTTAGTCATATGATTGCTAGCACTTCAGCTGCTATAAATGTACATTGTTTCTCCGATTGTCATTATATGCTTAATTGTGCAGGATTACTGCAAGCTAGCGGACTAGCCTCGTATACCTTTGGTGCAATGATACTATCAGTTTTTAATCTATGCTTCAGAAGCACAGGTAATTTTGCTGGTATTACAGCTTATTGTCCAAATGCTGCGAGTATATTAAGCGCAGGTTTTCATAGATGTCAATATGTAGATCAGGCTAACTCTGCTGCTACTGGTGGTGGTACTAATGCAGCTTATTATATAGTAGACAATATATCTAATTCTTATGGAGTAGTTAATTGTCCAGTAGTTCATAACTATATAAATAATAATCAAAGTACTCGTTTTGCAGCTGCTTTCTATGGTTGTTATAAGGTTAATAGTTGTTGGGGATTTGCTCCATCTCCAAGTTATGGTACTGCATCTTATACACTAGCACGATACGGTTTCTATACATGCAATCAGCTATTTGGATGCGAAACACATCTTACAGATTCATCGTTTGGCAATACTAATTATACTAATTTTGATTTTGCTAGTTGTCGCATGGGTCACTCAAATCTAGCTCGAGGTCAGAATGGTTTTAATGCTTGTTATAATGATTCTACAACAAATAACGGATGGCCTTGGACAGCTGGGGGTAATGGTAATTTTCATATGTTTGATGGAATGCAATCATGAAAGAATATACTAACTCTACTGATAAATTAGAGCAGCTAGCCACTTACGCTGCTGATACTCCTGATGGACCTCGCAAAGCCATTCCAGGAGGTTCTGTCGGCTCTGATGATTATACAAAAGGTACAATAGAGTATCAAACCTTACCAGCAGCTTGGTGGAATTGGGTTATTTCTAAATTGACCGAAAACGAAGGTAAGACCGCAGCTTGGCTGACTAATCTATATCCCGAGTTTGAAGCTATCCTTACTGCGGCCAACATTACTCCTGATGCTACCATTAATAATCAAGTACTCACTGCTATCCAGACTTTATATACAAACGCTGATACTACACTATCTAATACCATTACTGATGATTATAGAAAGTATGTGGGTGGTCATCTAGGTTCTATTGTAGGTACACCTGAGAGTCCTGCGCCTTATAGAGGTACCAGTCCTACTGAATATTCGGAAGCCTGGGTGCGACACGCTATGGTTGCTGGAGCTGCTTGGCCCTCTGGACGTGATCCTTACTTAGGCATGCCAAGTAACCCCCAAAGATATATAGATCCTGCAAGGATATATGAATCAGAAGGCTGGATACGACAAGCTAAAGATGCTGATCTGCAGACACAAATTAATGCCATTACTGGTGGGACCACTGTAGGTGGTAAATTTATTGGTAGCGTTACTAGACGTGAACAAGTGCCAATCTATTCTTCTGAAATACCATCAATTTGGGGTGCAGCTATCTCGTTGTTGATAAATGACTGGACAGTAGTAGCCTCCGATTTATTTTATCAGAATTCCAGTAGTGTATATATTTATAATCAGTACAATCAGCCTCCCACATATCCTTTTACAGCTATTGATACAGGTGGCTGGCAGTTTAAATATAGTGACTGGGCTACTACTGATCTACCCAATCGTCACCTAATGCGCTTTGAGATTCGCATTACTGATCCTGACGGCACACCCTCAATGAATACAAGTTTTAATTTGTTGCACTCAGTTGGCGATAGAAATGTAGAAATTAGACACGAAGCTAACGGATCACAAAGTGTTCGAATAGTTGCTATAGAGAATAGAGGTCAGGCTACTGAAGCAGTATTAGCTGTATTCTGGGATCGACAGTATATTGATCATCCATCGGGTGACTTCGATAGTCGTGGTTATAATACTAAGTATTGGCCTCTTCAAGACGATGGTACACGATCACTACTTATTAGCTTGTTTAATGAAAACTTATCAACGTATTGGGTCTCTAACAATATTTCGCAGACACAGGTTGATGCTTGGTCAGTAGTAGAAACGACTACAGGTCTACCTAATGCTTTTAGAATTGATTGGTGGTCTCAAGCAGCTCCTGCAGGTTGCTGTTTCTGGTATCCACAAATTCAATGGGTCTATGCATATAGTACAGGTGCAGGTAATATTCGTCACCAAGACCTCTCAGGACGAGATCTACCAGATCAGCATCCCATCAGTGCAATTACAGGTCTAGACAGATTAAAATATCTAGCCTTTACATATGTAGTAGATAGTAACGAAGCCTTAGCTGCTTGGGCGAATAATGAACCTGGTAATGATTACACCTCTGTTTTAATTCGGAAAGGTATTTGGACTTATGATGGTAACATAGTACTTAATCGAAGTTCACCGGTAACTCTTGTAACTGCATATGTAGAAGGAGAAGCAGGTTCCCAGCTTAATATAACTGGTTACTTAGGATATTCGTCAGCTTGGAGTGCCTCCTCTTTAGGAGGTATGCGTAATGTTACTCTTCTTATAAATAGAACGCTCACTGTAGATCCATCTCAAAGCGCTGCCTATGCTACAGGCTTTTATAGATGTAAAAAATTATATAACTGTCAAGTTCTTATGACAGTAAATGTTGTTTTTACTAGTTCTGATTCAACAGGTTATCAGGCAGGTATACATGGTTTTCAGGAGTGTCAGGATATAGTAAGTTGTATCTCTAACGTTAGAGTTCCCAGTGCTACTACAAGTGGTACAAATTGTCAGATATATACAGAAGGCTATTATAATTGCGAGAGCCTTACTAATTGTAGTGCTGATGTATATCTTGCTGTAACAGTAGCCATACTGTTAGTCGGTACAGGATTCACTACCAGTAATTATCTTCTTAATTGTACCGCTTATGTGGAAACTCAAGCAGTTCTCTCAACTGGACAAGTATATGTGGCAAGTTTTGCTTATGACAGATGCAATCAATTGACTAATTGTCAAGGTACTGGCAGAGGTTATCTAAGTACTAGTACTTCTCCGATTACTGCAACTTTGTATTCAATAGGTTTTTATGATTGTGAAAACTTAGTTTCTTGTATAGGTAAGGGTAATAACGCTGGAGCAATATCTACTGGAACTCAAATAAATGCTGGTTTTTCTAATTGTCGACGATTAACCTCTTGTATAGGTAGTGCTTATTCAACTAATCCTCGATATGGTTTCTGGCAGTGTAACTATGTATCTTTTTGTTATGCTGATTATAGATCTATATCTTTCCAGTCATGTCGTATAGGATTCGGTAATAGAGGTACAGTTGCAGCTGATTTTTCTAGCTGTTATGTATCTGTATCTGGAACAACAACTGCTTGGGCAGATACTGCAGCAGGAGGTTATAATGCTATTTACTAAAGGAATAAACAAATGACATATACTGACGTAACAATGGCAATAAGAGGTCCTCAAGGTCAACCCGGTCAGAATGGAGTCCCTGGACAAGATGGAGCTCCTGGTCTTCCAGGCGCTACTGGAGCAACTGGTCCTCAAGGCCCGATTGGTCCCCAAGGAGCTACTGGTCCCTCAGGAACCCCCTCATTCTTTAGTTCTAGCACCAGCTTACCTGCTACAGTAGGCGATACTACTAGTATCAGTCAAGGATCGTTGACTCTAATTACAGGTGTTCTTGAAGCTGGTGCATTAGTAGGTGATTCGACAGGCACACTAGCTGTCATTACTTATGTTGGTAGTTCAACAGTTGCTGTAAAAACAATTAGTGTACCAGGCACCTCGACTGGTGGCACAACAGACTACGATGCCTTAAGCCATAGGCCAATCATTAACGTCTCCAGCTTACCAGCAACAGGTGACACATCATCTCTCTATAAGCTTAATAACCGCATTTACTATACAGATGATGGCACAACTTTTGTTGCTTTGGGATCGGGTGGTGGCGGTACTACGGATTACGATACATTGGATCATAAGCCCATTATCAACGTTAGTACCCTGCCTGCAACTGGTCTTACAACTGCGCTGTACAAAATGGGTACAGACCTTTACCGCACAACTGATGGCACGACTTTCGCCAAAATTACTGATACACGGTGGGGTCAAATTAGTGGCTCAATTAGCAACCAGACTGACCTAACTAATGCTCTTGCTACCAAACAAGACACGTTGACCACTGCTCAATTAGCAGCTGCCAACAGTGGTATTACTGCTACCGCTAAAGGTCAGTACGACAACCACTTAAATAATACCGACATACATTTAACGACAACTCAGAGACAGGCTGCTGCTGATAGTGGTATTACAAGTACTCTTGTCACCAATGCCACTAATCATATTGCTAATAATGATATACATGTGACTGCTGCTCAAAAGACTGCCTGGACTAATAAGATAGATCAGCCTGCTGCAGCTACACAAAATGATATAGCTGTGTGGGACAATAACAAGAACGTTATTGACAGTAACAAGGAGTTCTTGAATCAAGGTGTAGCTACAACTAACCAGATAATTAGTACGGTTGATGATACTCAAATACCCACCGCTAAAGCAGTCTATACGATGGGTCAGGCTATAACCAATCAAGCTGTTAGCATGCTATATCAAGGACAGTATCTATACGGTGGTTCTAAGGCTGATATTGATGCATTAGCTCCAACACTAGTCACTGCTTTAATGACACAGTATGGTGTTGCTATTGGTGACAGAGAATGTCGCGCTGTTGGTTATACAGGCTCGTTAAATGCGATCACTGCGATCGAAATTGGTACATGGGATGGTACCGCCTGGACGTGGGCAGCACCTCAACCTGCCCCTGTTAACAGCATGTGGTTTTATGTCTACTCATCCTTGGATAAAAACGGTAAACAAGCTAGAGGAACTATTCGTGACGATGGCATTAATCCAGTAAGCATAGATGTGTACCTGCTGAATGCAGCAGGCGATCCTGATCAGGTAACTATCGACTTTAATGCCTCAGAGCAGCTTCAGGTCAAAGAACACAGTCTAGACATGAACCATATGAACGATGGCATGATTGGTGACCTGTGGTTGAAAGCGAATAAAGAAAAGGTCCCTGTTACGGTTAATGACTGGTTACTGTGGCAATCCGTTCCCAACGGCAAGCAGCCTCCTTTGGATTGCAATTTGTTGTATCTAGAAGGCTCTGGTGGCTGGCCTATCGCATCAGCATTTTCCGTACAATTCGTTCAGATTGGCCCTGATCGCCAATCAGTGGTAGTTGGTGCACCAACTCTGGATTTAACTTGTGACGGCCTTACACTGAAACTCTCGTTAAGCGACGGCTCTTATGAACAAGAGATCGTCGACTCTAGTGGTAACTTGGTAAGCGATAACCCATTGAGTCTACCTACAGGATATCATTGGCACGTAGCTTCGGCTACAGGAACAACCGCTGACCTGACACTGTGGTCTCCGTATATTACCTTGTACGGTGATAACTATAGCGATCTGTCTCAAAAGGCTGACAAGATTGTTCAGGAAGCATACAGTCAAAGTATAGCACAGTTCTTGGGAACAGCTATTGATACAACGATCCACATGGCTTACGGTTCACTGTTAACTACAGTCATTAGTGCTGCGGACATTCAAGAGTTCAATAACTGGTTTGCTACTAAAACTACAAGGGGCTGGGATACACTAAACTTCTGGTCTACTAACACTGCTTGGCGATTAGAGTTACGATGTGCGCCAGGTGCGATGGTTCGTATACGAATCTATCATTCTGATGATTACTCCACGTCTATAGAGGATATTTATGATGGTGCTTCTGATGGTACAGGCACAATAAACAACCTCTCTAACAGGCCAATGTATAACAACGACACCTTTGTTAACAATAGGTTGTCATGGTTCTGGAGCTACTCTGGTGATAATCCATCCGATGCTGATTTGGCTGAAATGCGGCAGTTAGGTTTATTCCAACATATTGTTAGAGCATCGCAACGTACTATAATGAACCTCGAAGACGCTTATGCTGACTTGAATACTAGTATTCAAGGATTGATTACTACAACCGGCATAGACTTGGATAAAAAAGCAAACAAGATTGTTCAGCAAGTACAAGTTCCGCAGACTTTATCCGATTATCTACACCTGCCGATTCCAAGTATTCTGGAATTACCCGCCGGTACGACCCATACCACAACAATAACCGATTCAGACATACAGGAGATTCAGCCCTATGTTATTACAGCAGGCATAACTCCGTCGAACCCCGCACGCATAAGATTTAGTTCAGTCAGCGGCGACTTCTACGTTGAGTATCGTGTAACACCCGGTAGACGACCGGCTGTTGATGGGTTGTTAATGATTATGCAGAAGCAACCTGACGGCAATTTCAGCGGCGTTAGTATTTACAGCGGCCCCTATCAAGGCGGCGGCACTTTCAATAATACCACCGTTACGCAAGTCGACTGGTTGTCGTTCTCGAACTACGACATGGCGTTGTTGATTGAAAACATGAACATCACTCCCGCGCAAGTAAGGGAGTTAGGGATATGGCAACACATTTCTCGTTCTGCTCTTGTCGAGAGTACCAAAGACCTTGACGATGTTCGTAACGATGTATTAGGCGAATTGGTATCGGCTACCAATACATTCAATAACATCAAAGTCGACGACCTGCCGAAAATTGATAACAACATAAAGCTCCACGAAAAGATTTCGTTAGACGATCTGCAATACTTAATGGATCACCCCGATGAAGCGACTCCGGGCATGAGGTATTGGGTAGACGACAACGAGGCGCTGGTTGCCAGCATAAATCCTGACCTCAAGGCTCGCACCGAAGTAATTACTTATAGCGCAAGTAATGTAGCCTTTAATGCAAGTTCTAGCACTGTTTTAGCGCAATGGACTGCTGATGAGGATTGTTATGTAGATATTGTTGCACAGTTGATTGTATCGGCGGCGTCAGCAAATTATTTCAGGCTTGTTTTCGCAGTTGACAGCATCAGCGGGAATCAGGGGTATTTGTTAGCTAGTTTGATAGGTGTAGAAACTGGTTCTAGAGTAGATCGTTTCTTTCATCTGCAAAAAGGGCAGACTGCTTACATACTTGCGAGGTGCAATATCAGTGGCACTGTTCCTACAGTAAATGTAAACGCCTATAAACACAGGGAGAAAATTAGCTTTACTACCGCTCCAAAAATAGTAGAAAAAACCACCCTGTACGATTACGCCGTAGGAGTTGAGCGGCAGGTGTTGAAAGCGGACGGTACGCCGTTACTGTCAATACTTGGCAAACCTGTCTATGAGCAGATCGTACAAGGCACCGCTCCGAGTATTACTTCACTTGCTGCGCTAGCTTCAGATGATTTTGTAGTGGGGACATTGCCGTTGATAGCAGAACTGGTAGACTTATTCGCTACAGTCCCTATTAACTCTTCATCGGGTATTACATCGGCTCCATTTATGGGCTCGCAAGCAGGACAAGCAAATACGTTGATACAGGCTAACGTGTTTGTAAGTATGAATACCGGCGCTATAATCTTACGGAGGACTAATGTAGGGAGCGCCACCGCCACAGGATTAAACGGCGGGGTTACTACCGCTACCGTCCGTTACACGAAACTTTAAGGAGAATAAACTATGCGTCAGTTTATAAGAGATGTTGATGAAAACGGAGACCCTGTAATAAAAGAATTAGGAGCCAGCAGTCTCACGCTCAAGCAGATAGTAGCGGACGGCGGGTTGATACAGAAGGGTACGGTAACGCTTCCGGCTTTGACGGCAGGTAATGAAAATGATATAGCGATAACTTTTCCCACTCCATTTAGTGCCGTACCTTCTATATCGGTAGAACGAGTAGCGACAAGTTCGTACTGGTCATCTTTAGAATGGACTCTTTTATCAAGAAGTGCTACAGGCTTTGTGCTTCATGTTATAAATAATGGGGCGGGGACTATTCCCGCAGGTCTGCTGGTTGAATGGACAGCTATCGCCGGGGCGGTGATTGACCTTCCCCCCGCCATTAACTACTCCACAACGGAGCAGAAAACCGGGCGCAAGTGGATAGATGGCAAGGATATTTATGTGAGAACTTTGAACTGCGCCAATGGTACCACGATGGCTGTTAATGCTTGGAATAATTTAGGTGTAGCTGCTCCTTCGGGTATGAAAGATTGTATTGATGCTGTCTTCGGGTATAAAACGAGTGATTCAAATATCTCTTCTTCCATTCAGTTAGTACATTACCCCTTTGTAGTAGGAGTTCTTGCTAATGGAAATCTTGCGTTTTGGATGATTGCCAACCTGACAAATATAGTTGCTAATTCTGGCATTTTGACAATCGAGTACACCAAAAACTAAAGGGGCGCGGATGTTTGAAAGCGTTATACGATTTATGGGGGAACAAACTAGTGGAAAAGAAGCAGGCTGATCAGATCGGCAAGAAAATGAGCTCTCGACGATTTATAGTCGTCGTCTGGATTATGGGTATTGTTACGTATTGTATCATAACAGGCCGTCATGAGTGGAGCGCTATACTTACAGTATTGGCTGGTGCTCTAACTGCCTATATAAGTGTTACGACGTTCTTCAAAGAGAAGAACTTTAAGCCGGAGGCCTAGGATGCCAAGACTACCTAGAGGAGCATTTGTTGCTGATCCAGATCAACCGCCGCTTCCTCAACGCACTACATTCCCTGAACTAGATAATCCTGAGGCAGCAAACCTATATCAGCAAGGTTTTGGAGTCAGTTTATCTGACATGATAGGCAAAGCCACATATAATAAAGAGCAGTTGAATGCTGCTTATAACCTGTGGGCTGTAGCAGATACAGAAGCTGAGATAGATGCATTGGATCCACCTTTGGGTGCACTTGTTGCCTGGAAGGATTTAACGGATCCTACGTTATGGGTTGTAAGCCAGGTTACTGGTGCTTAAGGGAGGAAAGAATGACTGTAGCTGAAATAATACAAATTTGTGTAGCACCTTTGTGTGTTGCAGCCATGACATACGTTGTACCCAAGTTGGTGAGTAGGGATAAGTATCCGCAATTCGACGAGATCAAAAAGAAGATTGATGCTGTACATATATTCGCCGTAGGCATTAACAAGACAGTAACAGAGCATCATGAGGAGGTTACCACTAAAGTCAATCAGCTCTTGGCAAATGATGATCGACAGGATGCTATACTAAAAGAGTATGCACTAGAATTGTTAAAGATGCAAGCATGGAATACAAATTTGCATGTCGAGGATAGGATGTATTCTGCAGTGAAATACTTTAAACAAGGTGGTAATGGAGATACTAGAAAGATGATTATGAATCTTGCGGCTGAGGATCCTCAGAATATGGTGGCCTTCGATATGGCTTGCAAGATGTTAAGATATACACCAGAACAAATGATGACCTAGGAGGGTTAAAAAATGAGACAAGGTATTCAATCGTTTATGAAGTCAGCAGGTGATTATGCCTGCTATGCTTTGTGTCTGATTGAAATAGCTCAACGCTATTTAAAAACAGAGCCGCTCGATAGCCTGCATTCGCTCCTTGAAGGTGTAGATGCAGGTTTTATCAAATACAACTGGTCTAATCCTTTAGATACTGATAACTTCTTCGTAACCGATCCTGCTGCATTTTTAAAGTTATTAACAGGCGTGAAATGGGCTGTACGCAATGTAAAGGATAAACCTACCTCACCGTATTACGTAGAGTATTGGGTATGGAAATTGGGGCACTTTAAACTTTCCGACTGGAATAGTTTGACTAGTAGTGCCAGCGTCAATAATGGTAAGATTGAATCTTACAGGGAATGTGTGGTACTGTGAAATGTCTAAGAATGCTTATCTTATTGGCGGTATTGTCGTGGCCTGTGTATTCGCAGGATATGTTGCAGGATGTGGTATCGGATCTGGAGAGCGTGAGCGACTTGCTCGAGAATACGCAGAAAGTGTTGAACGATCAAGAGACGCAATTACAGGACTTGAGCAAACTATTGGAGAGCTCAGAACAAGAATTGATCGTACAGAGGCAAGCAATCGAAGACTCCAAGAGCTTAATGATAGCGCAAGGAGAATATCTGGAGAAGCTCTTGCAGGAAATAAACAGGCAGCAAGCAATATCTCAGAGGCAATCGCAATTATTAGGAAAAACATTATTGCAATCAAAGCTATTGAAGATATCCTTAGTAGTGGTGACAGTAGCAGGAGCGACTGGATGGCTCCTGTGGGGAGTGAATAAATGACTTTACCTGAAGTAAAAGTAACAGCCGATCTTAATAAAGGCATACCACGATCAGTCATTGTTTTAATTATCGTAGTAGCTCTAGCTATTGTCACAACTATAGGAATTGTAGCTAAAATTAAACACGAGCAAAAACTTGAGGAAGCCTTGTTTATGCATAATTTAGAGAAAGAGCAACAAGTTGAACAGGGAAGGAGCAGAAGACGATGATTGAGAAGTTTGCTCATATGTTGATGGCAGCAGCGAATGATGCCAAAACAATTCACTTATATGCTCAAGGTGACAAGTTTGACAGACTGCATCAAATAGCCGGAGATATCTATGATACTTTATCTGAAGATGCTGACTTGTTTGCCGAGATCGCGATGGAAGTAGGAGCACCAATTGTCAATCCCTCTGTTGCTGCTGTGGCTTGCAATTGGCAGCCTGTGGATCCTGTTAATTATCTTTATAGTATGGGTATCCAAGCTCTAATACAAATCTATAACGCTTTAATTCAGGAAGCATACCAGATGAATGATCTATATCCTTCAGATTTGGGTATACAGAATGCTCTTCAGGATTGGATCCAAAGAGCACAGAAAGAACTGCGCTATAAATTGATGAGGCGGTTATAATGGACCTTAGATTACAAACAGCTGATAGTTGGTTTAACGAAGTATTCGCAAAATTGTCATCAGAGCAACAATCTATAGCTGGGGATGCTATCAATAGTCATTCTGTTACTGTGATTGACGAGATCCAGGCTATGATGTTTGACAGAGTTAAAGCCAATCATATTAGTAAAGGTATGCCTTTCCAGTCTTTGGAAGAGTGCAGAAAGAGCGTACAGATTGATGTGAAGAAGATGATAGCTGGCGATAGCTTCTTTAATCCTCAAACTGGTATAGGCACTTTGACAGATCCCAACAACTGGACGTCTAGTAACGTTCCTGTTATGTTTGGTCCTACAGAAGGTTCAGCTATTTATGCAAGCGGTGGTTTACCTGCAACAATTATTGATAAGAAGACTAAAGGTCTTATTGCTGGTGGTGCTACATTTACTGCATTTGATGACGAATTCTGGGATACTGATAAGACCAAAGAACTTGAAGAAGCTGCTGAGAAAACAGGTCTGAATGAAGCGTTGGGTGAAGTTGTTAGAGATGCTCATTTATTTGGTGGAGCAGTTTTATATCCCATATTCAAGCATGACGGTGTCAGTAGATTTGAGCGCGAATTAGACAAGATGAATCTTGAGAAGGATTGCATCGAGCGGTGGTTGTCTGTAGATAGATGGAATCTTGTGTATGTACCATCCTACATTGTTACAGCCGAAGATTACATGAAGCCCAAAACAATCTACTTACCTTTGGGTGGTTATGCAGTCAGCACTACTCGAACTTGTTTAGTTAGGCCACGAATGGTTCCTTATTGGGCACTCTTATATAACTTGGGCTGGGTTCCGTCAGACTATAGTGGTTGGATTCGTAGCTTCTATGGCTACAGTATGCTTATTCAAGCCGTGCCTATTATGGCTCAACAAATGAGTTTGTTGCTCTATCAGATACCTCTTGATGCTTTAATTGCGTCAGTTGGCGTAAATGGAGCAAAAGAACTTATGAAGATTAACGAAGAAGAAATTTCAAAATGGTCGATTTTGCATCCTAAAGCCGTTAATATGATTGGCGAGGTACAGACAGTTAATCGTACTTTTTCCGGTTTCGAACAATTTGTTGGAGCGTTGAAATCAGATCTTGCAGCCTCTTGTGGTGTACCTGAACCTGTCTTATTTCATACACCTAATAAAGGTTTCAGTGACAATACGCAAGAAGCGTTGTTGAAAGAATCTGAGACTACAAAGATGCTTCAACGAGCTATAGAACCTTGTTTGAAGCCTGCACGTGACGCTCTCATTGCTCACGTGTATGGACAAGCTTCAGAGGAGTACAAACGTAAAGATGAGTTGTTCCTAACATTTGATAAACCTCTTGTCAGTACTGAAAAGGATATGGCTGAAGTTGGTGCACGCTATGCTGCTACAATAGCTTCTTTGGCTACAGCTGAAGTTCCTCCTCATATTGCTATAGAGTTGGCAGGACAGTTCTTTAAGCAAGTTGAGGTATCTGAAGACTTGATGGATGAGGTTAAAGACGCTTGGGAAACTGCTCAAGAGCGAGAAGATAAACAAATTGAGATGAAAGCGATGAATCCGATGGGTGGTCCAGGAGGTGGTTCTAGTAAACCTAAGCCAGGTAGCACAGGAGGCCACAGTATGGCTTCTGCAGGTACGGCTGGAAATACGGGCCGGATGACAAAACCGACTAAGAGGATTCGTGCTTAAAAAAGAAAATTGATAGTCTGTATAGACTATTATATAATGAAGATGATAGGAGTTTATTATGGCAGTTGAGATTGGAAATACGTACAAAATTAAGTACAACTACAAACCGGATAATGGTGCCTCCGCTGGTACCACTTGGGCTCAAGGATTCCAGTACTTCAATGTAGTAGCTCAGAATCCTACTGAGGCTGCTCAGAAAGGTGCTGCTGTACTTTTGGCAGGTAAAACTGACTTTGCTGATGTACTCCCTGCTAATTATCCTGCAACTCCTATTGAGCAAGATTTGCCTGGTTACAATTACATGATGATAGATGTAACCCGTGTAGAGACGTCTGAAAATATAGTTGTGATATCGGTGGCATAATGAAGACCATAGCTGGTGACTATGCTGTAGTTGATTTGACTCCCAAATCAACTAATATAGGAGGACGACTTGTCAAGCATCTCCGCATGGCAGGATCAGGTTGCTATAAATACCATCGTAGTGAGGCAGCAACGTTTGGCTTAGACGCCAGCTTCCTACCAGGAGACCAACAATTTTGGTATGCTTACAGACCTGCTGAGGTGCTTCGGAAGAATGCTTCAATGTTCGCTCGTATCCCTATTATCACAGGTGGACATGTAAAAGTTGTTCCTGAGAATGCTAAAGCACTTACAGTTGGTCTTGTAGGTGATAGTGTTAGTTGTGAGTTAGATCCTGATGGTGAAGTATATTTATATACTACTGGAACAATAGTTGCAGGTGATGGTATACAGGCATATGAAGATTGGGGTCAACTCTCGGTTGGTTATGTACCTCAAATGCACTGGGAAAAAGGTACTTATAAGGGTCAAGCTTATGATGCTGTCTTGGATGGATTTGATGACGTAAATCATCTTCTTATCTGTCCAAAAGCACGAGGTGGATCAAAGTGCATGATTATGGATTCTGCATACGAGCCGTTGGCTGGTATACTTAATAAGAACGGAGGAAATGGAATGAACATTTTCGCAAAGATCTTTGGTACTAAAGAGAAGATCGCTGGAGATGCTCGTGTTCCTATTCTCTTGCAGTCTATTGCCGCAGGAGCAGATCCTGCCACTCAGGTAACAGCTATAAAAGCTATTACCGACGCCGCGCCGCTGGCGGGTGATGCAAAGGCTACCTGGGATGGGTACATGGAAGAGCTCGCTGCTTGTAAAGATGCAAAAGCTGAAGACAAGGTGAAAGCGATTCAGATTGTTTCGGATTTTTATGCGAAACAAATGGCTGGTGATGAAGAGCAGAAAGAAGCTGGTGACTGTGGTCCTGACTGTACTTGTGAGAAGTGCAAGGCTAAAGCTGCTAAGAAAGAAGAGCCTGCTGCTGGTGACTCTGTTGAAGAACGTTTCAAGAGTATTGAGACTAGCATAACTCAGATGACAGCTGCTCTCAATCAGGTTGTTGTTGCTTTGACTCCCAAAGCCCCGGAACAGACTGCTGGTGATCAAAAACCTGCAGAAGAGCCCAAAGCTCCTGCTGTGCCGACTACAACGGTAACAATGAGTGGTGATCAGGCTGCGAAAGCAAAAGGCTCTGATGACTATCTTAATGAACTTATAGGAAGGTAAACATGGCTGCTATTGGAAACATGGGGCCCTTCACCCCTGCAAATTTCAAAGCGTCTGGTGCACACAATGGTGTACCGACATTTGTAGACAAACTTCCGTTGACTCGTGGTGGCCTTGCTGGGGCTGATGCGATCTTCGGTCGTGTAGTCTCAATCGATCCGAGAAATCCTCGGCAGTTTATTAAAGGCATTCCGACTGGTATGATTCCGTTTGGCGTGCTTATTAACGAACCGATAATCAACGCTGCTGATCCGGCAATGAATGACAAGTACTATGAAGGTCGTCCTGCGACTGTCATATCGTACGGTTTGTTCGAGCTGGTTGAGTACGATACTACTCTGAGTACGCCCACCCATGGTTCAAAGATTGTTTGTAACAATACTGATGGCCAGATTGGGTTTGTGGGTTCTGCTACTGCAGTGCCGACTGGCTATACTCAGATTCCTGGTGCAGTGTACGAAGTACTTACTCCTAACGGTGTACGTATTTGGGTAGACTTTAATCAGGTTACTGCAACCTCCATTGTTCTGTCCACTGTCGTTACTCCTGCTGCTGTTCCTGCTGCTGGTGCTGTGGCTGCTGGTACTGTTGTGAAAATCACGACTACTACTCCTGCTGCGGTTATACGGTTCACTTTGGATGGTACGCAACCGACCTTCGATTCGCCGATCTTCCCTGCGGAAGGCCTGGCGATTATGGCTGCTACAACGATCAAAGCTATTGGTCTGTTGGAAGGCTACAATCCTTCGGCAGTCTTGACCGCTGCTTATACAATAGCGTAAGGAGAAGATAGATGAATATCAATGCTTCTGGAAAATGTTCGAGGCTCGCTGGTATTCTTGAGAAAGCACTTCTTGAGAACTCAGTAGCCTCTGCAGGTCTGAGAGGCTGCACCATTGATATTGGTGAAGCTACAGATCCTTCTTTTGGTGTACCCCAGCACGCTCGTGATGCTATATTTGTTGGTGATGCAGCGTGGATTGATAAGGGTACTGTGGATGCTGCTACTGAAGCGCTCCTGAAAGCTTCTCCTGACAAAGTGCAGATGAGGCCTCGTTGGGATAGTGCTGCTCAGAAGTGGCATATCGACTTTAAACCCATGGCTGGTGATGCTCTGGATATGATTGGTGGGCAGTTGTTCTCTCCGTGGAACATCAGCTACATGTCTCGTATCTTCAAGGAGCCTCTGTCGTATAGTAACGTTAATCGTTATGTCCATTACGATAGTGGCAGCAATCCTTGGGCTGAGATTTATACCTTGTACCTTGAACAGTACAGTGGTTGGGCTATGGCTGCTCAGACTGGTTCACTGCAGAACGTCATGATGAGTGATGTGAATGTACGTGATGGTATGATGTCAGCTCCGGTAATCAACATCAGCGGCACTTACTCTCTCACTTTGGAAGAGGAAATTCGCAACAATGGTGCTGGTTCACCGTTTGGTCAGAGTCCTATGGCTCGGAAACAGTCTTACCTGAACTATGCAATGAATATGCTTAAAGCTGTTATTGCAATCTACGGTAATGCTGAAACCGACACTGATGGTCTTACGACTATTAATCCTGCCATCATTAGTCCTTCTACTGATTGTCTTAAGAACATGGTTACAGCTACTCAGCCTGGTTATAAGATGTATGCGTCCTTAGCTCAGAAGATCAATGACTTCTTGACGATCAGCGATAACAAGTTTAACAAGTTTGTTATCGTAATGAGCCCTGAGGCACTTAACTACCTTAGGTCAACTCCTTACAGCGAAGTGTACGATCCTTCTGCTGCTATGAAGATCTTCTTGGGTAACTATGGTGCTCAGACTAAAGAAGGTGGAGTACCTGATATCGAGTTCATTTCTGAACCGTTGCTCAAAGCAGGATCGATCTTCAATCCGGGAACTGCTGACTATACTATGATTCTTGCTCCTTCAGTAGGTGCTGGACCTTCTAACGAGGATCAGCCCAACTATGTATTTGGTAGTCCTCTGCAGAAATTTGTGTTCCCTGCGATACCTGGTCAGTATAATACTCAGTATAAGACGCTTGCGCGTTTGGCTGGGATCATCTGTCCGGTGCCGTCTGCCATTCGTATCTATAAAGGATACGGGGTGCAGTAAGCCCCAGAGAGGTGGGGTATTACACCTCTCAAAGGATTGAATATGTATTTGTCATCAACAGATAACAGAGAGTACATTCTTGATGGTATATTGATTCCAAAAAATCATTATACTGCTGATCAAGAAGCTGCAGGCAAGAGACGATATGTAAGTATCACCTTGTCCCAGTATCAGTCTCTTTGTTCTAACGCCGTATTTAAAAGTATGTTGGCTAGTGGAGTTTTTAATGTAACTGAGGATCTGCCTGCAGGTGCCTCTCCTACTGCAGCAGAACTTGCTGACCAATTAAAAGCTGCCAACGCACGCATTACTGAATTAGAAACAAAAACCGTGACTCAAGAAGCAGTTAGTGAACCTGAGGAAGAAACCACAGAGAGTGTTACAGCTGAAGAATTCGAAGACTATGCTAACGAAGAGGAAGACGAGTGATACTAGTACAGGATGAGAAGGTCTATGACAGCAGTATTGGGAAACCTCTACTGCTGCAAGACTTCTTGTTTAAAGACAAGTTTGAGGGCATTACAGATGTTCAGTTTCAACAGTCTATTGATATTGTTAATACTATGTTCACTGGCGTGCGCACTCTGTGGGCAAAGCAGGAGACCATAGAGCGGCAACAAAAAATCAATCTTGTTCTATCCTATATGGTAGGTTGGAACTTGTTGAGTCTGTATCCAGGTAGTGCACCAGGTATTGGCAACATGGGAAGTGTGCCTCTTTTAGGCAAGAGTATAGATAATATAAGTCTGAAGTATCGTTCGTTAACCCATCAAGAGGGTACAGTTCTTGATAGCTTAACGACCAATTACTTTGGTATACAAGCACTGTTAATGCTGCAGTCTGCACCGGAGATGTATCAATTGTATGTCTAATGCAGTATATGGTGACTTTTTATCGAATTTTACAGAGTTGATGAGACCTGTAGATTTCTATAATAGTTTACCTACATCTAATGGTTGGGAAGAAAAACAATGGGTAGGTACTTTTGCTGCAATAGTACTTAATCATCGATTTGACAATATGCAGAATGTGAGAGTAGGTGAATGGTCAGGAGCCATAGATCTTGCTAAACAAGATTACTTGTACTACTTTCCGAATGAGCAGATTAAAGAGGGTGTGTTTTTGATACATCCTAAAAATAAGATCCTTTACAGGATTGTTAAAGTAAGTGATTATAGTGATGAAGGGAATTTTATGATAGCAGTTATTGAAAGAGTTCAAGGTACTAGTCCTGATAAGATGGCTATTATTGAACCCATTAAAGGAGTGTATTGATGTTAACAATGCAGACGCTTAAACCTTTGTTGGAGCGAGCGTTCTTCGGTCCTACACCCACTGCTGAACAAGAAAAAAGAGTTGTACCTCTTCGAGGTAATTTCTTTATACCAACTGCAGAAGAGGTAGATACAGATGTGGGCACTTGGATTGGTTATATGTTGCTTAGCACTACACCAAATATTAGGACCGTAGATGGTGCAGTAGAGTTACTGCAATCTGTCAAACAAGTTTTTAGAGTTGCTCTTGCAGGTGCAAATGCTGAAGAGTTAGCTTATAGCACACTCTTATGGAATGATCGCTACGATATTAAACAATTGTTCGAGCATGAAGAAGTGCAGCTTATGTATACTGCTCGAACAGTGAGACCATTTTATTTGGAGCAAGGTGGGATGAATAAAGAGCCCACATGGATTACGGAAATTCCCTGTATGGGATTCAATAAAACTGATACTGATCGTACACCTTGGGTGACGAGAAATTCAGGAGGAAACAATGGCTGATGATTTCATTGGTAGTGTTGCTCAAGAAGATGTACAATTTACTACCGAGCTTATCTACACCACAAACCCAGGTGACAACTATTGGCGCTTGATGGTGTTCATTGAGGACTCAAGGTATATAACGAGAACAAGTTCGTTTACTGAAGTCCCTGGTTTGGATCCGACTATTACTATAGCAACGGTTACCAAAGATACGTATGCTACCTTGACACAAGGCTTGCTCTTGTCTTGGCTGAATGATTATTACTTCTCTGGTCATCCGAATGAAGTTATGCTTGTTCGTTTAGGAACGGAAGTAACTACCGATACAGCCACTTTCATTAGTCAGATGACTACAGCTTATCAGAAGTTGAAAGCTCGTGCTTATTGGAAAGTAGCTCTTTGCGAGTTAGATTCCAATCCTGGTATTGCTGATCCTTCTGTTGAGGGAGCACTTATTGATCTTTGTGCTCAAGATAAGGATCTGTTGAGTGGTCCTGTACCTCTTCCGTATGAAACAGATGATCCTCTTACTCCTGCTAATGATCCTATGTGGGCAACTGCTCAGGGTAAATATGCTTGGTTAACAGCATACCAGATTCCTGGTCACAATATGACCTTGATGAGAATTGGTCGTGCTCTTTTGAGCCTTAATGGATCAGGTACTTGTGTTGGTAACGATATTGACTTTATTAGTATTGCTGGTCCTGGTCTCTCTGGTCCTGGTGGTTCGGAGCTGGATCAGCTTACTCGACAGTTCCTTGAAGACAACAAGATTGGTTACTTTAAAGCAGTGGGTGACTCTACTGGCAATGTTGTAGCAGTTGGAGTATACACCCTTGAAAATGGTGCAGTTCTTGTTGGTACTGAGTGGGTTCGTTGCTACATTACCTACATGACTAAAGTACAAGTAGCTCAGTATATTACTCGACCTAATATTCTCAAATCAGCTGGTACTTATAGTGTAATACTTGGTATTATGAGTAACAATCTGTATCGATTTGGTCCTACTGGTTCTGGTAGACTTCGTAATGTTAAAATCACAGCTCCGTCGTATGATAAACTTCCTGCTTCAGGTGGGTCAGAGATTATCATCCCCAATGCTTGGTTTGGTACATATGTTGATCGCGTTCGCAAGGTCCGTATTAGCGGTACTCTTGAAATCGTAGCGTAAGGAGTAGAAAATGGCACAGCCTATTATTAAAGGTATACAAGCAGTTGGTGGTGTTAGACTCCAATACAGGTATAACGGTCCAGGAAATCTGCTTACTATACCTTCGTGGGTATTTCCAGGTTCTGGAGATGCAGTAATTCAAACAAGCCCGTATATTGAGCTTGCTGGTTTCCGTCTTGATAGCGAATTTGTTAGAGCGGAACCTGGTGTAGCATCAAGTTATGTTATTCCACTGTTGGGTGGTGGTGGTTTAGCTCTTACCAACAATAACAGAAGTGGTACGCTAAGCTTCTCATGTTCTCGTGTATCTAGCCCCAATCTTGCTGAGGCCTATTCAATGGATAGATCTGGTAATGATGGTACTGGTGGAGCTATTAGTGACTTGGGTATTAGTTCTGCTACGTCTGGAGGTGATACTACACCTACTTATGACATGGTTCTTATAAGTCAAATTCAGCAAGCACAACCTGGTGGAGATTCTGCCGGTGCTCACCTTGAAATTGTATTTGACTTTAATGCTCGTGGAACAAGATTGGTATTCGAAGCTTGTACTGTTGCAAGTGTTAGTCCTCTTGGTTTGAGTGGTAATGATGCAAGTAACTATGCAGTTACTTGGAACTACTTGAACTGGACTGCTGAATACTCAGATCAACCACTGGCAAAAGATTAGGGAAAAAGAGTCGTTGACTCTTCAAGGCCAAGGTCTCTCCTAAATACCTAGGAGGGACTAAAGCCTATAAATATCCAAGGGGTATTACTATGGATACCAACTACAATGCGAAGGATTTTCTTGAAATCATTAATCGGTTTCAAGAAGGTCAAGAACTCCTCAATATGATGGAGTTGGAAATTATTGGTGGAGAGAATGATTTAGATCCTCTCCTTGCTTTACGGTTCTACAAGGAAGATCATACACTAGAGAATAGTGTTGCACTTTCTTGTGCTATGGTTTCTAACAAAGAAGTTATTATTCGTCACTCTGAAACAAGAGCAGAAGTCTTACGTTTTGCTTATTCTAGCGGCGACATTACTTTGAAATTCAAGAAGTGTCCTTGGCTTTTGGATACCTTCTTTTCGATGTGCTACGGTATACTCTTAAAAAAGTTGACGCCGCCTTCGATAGATACATTGAGCGCCGAAAGCGGCTCCGTCCCGAGCTCAACCACCAACGCGACATAAGCAAGGAAGTTGGAGAAGCTGCCAAGGCACTGGATCTTCAAGCTCTACTACATTTTGTTGTAGAGCTTAAAGCCAAGAGTGAGCAAGAATATATAGAGGATATAGGTGGCGTGTTCAACTTTTTATATTATAACTTTGTTAAAGGTTTCCACTGCTATCCTAGATCTGTTGACGATCTTGTCGATGGATCACTTTATCTTGAGATGTCTCGAATCCTAGAACGACGTGAAATGGAGAAGCTTAAATAATGGCAGGCTTTTTCATTGATCCACATCTAGAAAAACAAGCTGAGGATGAGCTAAGGGCTGCTCATGCTAAAGTAACAGAAGAATCTAAACAAAGACAGATTGCTCGAATACTAAAACGTCGGGAAGCTAGTCCAGGTCTAACCGCTACAGTAGATACTGCTAAAGCTTTTAAAAGTCCTGCAACAATTCTTATTAAGAAACCTAAGGATCCTGCAGCTGGTTTCTTTGCTCCACCTCAGCCATCCAATTTGTTTAGCAATGAAGAATCTACTCAAAAGGCTATAGAACGAATAGAAGAAATAACTAGAGAACGATCTAACCTTGTTCTTGGTAAACAATCACCATGGGATATATTACCTACTTGGCGAGGCAGCTTAAAAAATAAAGAGGTCATTACTTCTTTAGATAATGAAGTATGGGCTTTAAATCAAGGTGCGCTTGCGACCATTGATGCTCATAGTTTTGTTTTTGATAGAAGAACAAAGTCTAATCCTTGGGGTATTTATGTAGTTGAAAACTATCAACGGGCTTTTGCTCCTCCTGAAAAACTTATTGATACCCCTAAATATAGAGAAGCTCAGGCTGTACATAGACTAACTCCCCAATATATTCAATCTCTACAAAAAGAATGGGGTCAAAGAGTAGGTACTCAATTTGATCCTATCATACAGCAGCAGGTTATAGAAGATATTCAAGATAGATTTAAGGGCACAACTCTTCTAGGTCATAATGTATTGTATGACTTGGATGAGTTATTCTTCAGAGGTGCTACTAAACTCAGACAGGATCCTAGTAGCTTTGGTCAGACAGGTTTCCGTCGTTTTTACGATACAATGCTCGAACATGAATTTGTTAGAGGGCGTAAGGGAACTACACTAGAAGAAATATTAGAGTGGCATACTGGTCGTAGTTTTGCCAGTATGGGTTGGGAACCTCATAGAGGTTCTCCCGATACCATGGCTCCAGCTGTTATTTTAAGGAATATATTTGATCGTGGAGCTATGAAAGGTTTGCGAGGCAATTTAGCTAAGATAGAACCAGAGATCATGAGTCGATTGTACTCTGGTTTTACAAGTCAAGCAAGCAGTAGTTTCTTTGAAGGAGAAACTTTATTACCGGCCTCTACTAGTGTTAAAGCAACAATGTCCTTAAATGAAGTAGCAGCTGTGGCTAAAGGTGAGATAGCAGGAAGAGACGAACTTCAAGCCATGAAGCTAAAGACTAATGAAGCAGAGCGTGAATTATTAAAAAAGCGAATATATGAAAAGACAGGAGAAGTTTATAGCGATCAAGATTTAGCTAATTTGTTACACTACGCAACTCGTGTAGAAAAAATTAATCAAGAAAGCTTTAGATTTGTACCTGCAGGGAGTGATCCGATGGCACGTCATAGTCCTATGTGGACAGTAATGCTGGCTGATATTCAGCAGAAGATGAAGTATCAGGGTGGCTTCGAAGATTATGAAATCAACGCTATAGATGAAGCTACTAATAAATGGGATTTAAAACACGCTATCTCTCAAGCTTACTATGGAAGTAGTTTCCATGGTGGTGAGACTATGGGCAAAATGCAGAGGCAACTTGGTGAGAAAAGAGATAGAGAAGTACAGCGTGCTGAGTTTTACGCTGCTCGTGGTGGTCATATATCAGAAAAAGATATAGAAGCCTTACGTTCAGCAAAGAGTGTAGATGCGTTAAACAATGCTCTGGCTGCCTTGAAGTCTAATGCAGAGCAGACAACCTTCAATATAAATGCCATGTCCGAAGGTATCAAAAAAGGTTTAGGTTCATTTGGTATATCTACTCAAGCCAGAGCTTATGATTGGAATCGTTTAGGTGATGCAGCTAATAAGCAGTGGAGTTCTGTACAAAGTGCTTTTAGTTGGGCTCCTTCTGGTATTATGCAACCAGTTACTAGAATGGGTAATGCTGTACAAAATTCCATGGAATACTGGCGTGCAGGTATTAATGGCAATTATAACTCTGTAACCAAAGGTATTATACCTATTATATCTTCTATTGCTGGTATAGCTACAGGTGTTGCTACAATGAATCCAATGGCTGGTTTTGCTGTAGGCATGGGAGCACAACATGGTTTGAATGCTTTAGCTGGTCTTACTCAAATTGGTGGACAACAAGCAGAAGCCAAGATAACTAAATTTGGTCAAGATTTATCTATGCGAGGTAACTTACTCGGTATTATTTTTGAAGGTCTAGGTGCTGCAGTTAAGGCAGTCACTTGGCCACTCAAGTTGTTTGGATCGGCTCTTAATCTTGCTTTACGTGGTGCTAGTATGTTCTCCAAGACCATGGATAGTCTAGCTGGTCTTGGTAATCCTCTTCATAGTCTTGTTCAGTCTAAAGGTTATGATGCCTATGATAGAAGTACTATGGCAGATATTTTTACAGGACAACAATCTGGTTCAATGTATGCTGGTGCAGCTACATTTTCCCAAATGCAGCATAATTTACAGCTTGGTAGATTCGATACTAATCAGATAGTTAATGCTGCTATGCTTGGTGGCTTCAATCAGATTTATATGAATAATGGTAGAGATCAGTACCAGAATCAAGATGCTATTATAGATGAGTGGGCTCAGCAAATTCATTCAGCTCCTAATGATCAAGAGAAAGGTCGTCGAATGAATATGATGATGGGTCTTAATCCACAAGCTGCACAAGCTGCTCAGACTGTAGCTAATACTATGAAGTACGCTAACGATAAATGGTTTACTGATAAAATAGCTGGCTATGGTACAGGTATTAATGCTTTATCAGACTTTAAGAACTATAAGCGTATGGGTGGCTATCGTCCTATAGATGATCGCACGCGCGAACAATTTAGAGTTGTTAGCGCAGAGTGGCAGGGTGCTTTGAAATCTATAGACAACTCTAAAATGCGTATAGCTGTTATGCTATGGAATAGCGTTGGAACTAAAGTACTTAATTTCGCTAATCGTCTAGCTGATGCTATAAGTCAAGGTAAGTCTTTAGGAGATATTCTTAATATTGCCTTTAGAGAAGTCAAGAAGGTACTGAAGGGTATATGGGATGAATTAGGTGGTACAGAAAAGGTTGGAAAAGTATTCGATATTATTTTAAGTGCCTTCCAAAAAGTACGACCTACTCTGCAAAACTTACTTGTAGACACTATTCAGAGTGTTGCTATAGCTGTTTGGCCTTCTTTTAAAAATCTCATTATCAACATAGCCAAGATGGCAGATCAGCTTATAGAATCTGTCGGGTCTTTAGACTTTGCTCAACTTCTTAAGAACATGGTAGGTATTGGCGAAACTAAGTCTATCTGGCGTAATGATCTATCTCATTATAGTGGAACTAATGTATACTCTCCTCTTGTTTCAGAAAATGAAATTAAAACAGGAAACGTACCGTCAACCGATATAGCTATAGCTAGACGAATGCATATACCCATGAATATACCTACTCGACAGGTACGAGGCTACAATGGTCCGACGACCGAAGCTATTTGGTCTAAGGCTACCATTAAGTCTGGTGAAATGTCTGATAAACAAAGAGTTCTTTTTAACTACTTTAAGTCTTTGCCTGCTGGTTCTGGAGAACGCGATATGGCTATTACCATGGCTTCTGCTATTATGGAAGAATATAAAGATGCTGGAGTTCATCAGATAATTAATATGGTTCAAAATTGGCTTCATAAGGAAGCTGAGAAACTTTCTCCAAACAGACGGGATCCCCTTATAGCTTTAGCTAATAGTATGAATCGAATTAGAGCCTCCTATATAGGTAACATGGAACGAGGTGCAAGAGCTGTTACTGAAGGTATGGATCCAAGTGGAGCAGGCTTTAGAACAGGTCTTGAAGCTGTAGTAGGTGCAGGTATGGATTATGGCGAAGGTGTTATAGACACGACTAAGCAATTCGTCATTAAGATCTTTAGTGGTGATACCGGTCGTGCTTTAGGAACGCTTGCTGATACTGTAGAAGAGACAGCTATTCAATTGCGAGACCTATTTAAGACAGGTACTCAACGACGCTTAATAGATGTAAGTGCTACACTTAGTGGTGCTTTAAAATAAGAGGTAACTATGGCTGATTTATCTATTGGTGATACTATAGACAAAATTGTTGGGGAGTCTTTTACTGCTCTAACATTGCTTGCAATACCTATTGGTGGAACGATGGCTCTTACTAATACTTTGTATTACAATGGTCGTTATGGTATGAATGGTCTTAATCCATTCACGAATAATTCAGCTAATGGAACTTTTGGTCAGCTATTAACAAATGTTAATAAAGCATTAGGTCAAGGTATTAATGCTATAGCTCAATTAATGCTTCAGCCTAACTTAGGTGGTATACCAATACAAGCTGAGGAAGAGCAGGTATCTCGTAGTGTAGATATATCTAATACTCTTATCCTATCACAGGGTGATAATCATAAAAAGTGGATATCAGATAATGCTGCTCCTCAACTTCGTGAATGGACTGTAAGTGGATATTTATCTACGATTATGCCTCTTGTTGATTGGGGACTTATTGTTAAACCTTCTTTGGCTATGCAGCTTATGCTTCTAGACTTCTACGCTACATGTCGTCGACCCGTGTACTTCAAATCATTCTGGTGGAACTATCAGCAAGTTCTAGTTAAGGATTACAAAGCAGTTACAGAGCCTTCAAAGTTAAATGGTATTAAAGTAGATATTACCCTTCAAGAATATAAAGTACAGATTCAAGGGGATGGTAATACTCTTGGTATACCATCAGCTTTAGCAGCTGTTGGTGGAGCTGTAGCAGAACTTGGGTCAGCTATAGTAGACCTAACAAGTTCAATTTTTGGTACATTAGCGTCTATTGGAGCTGATCAGAATCCAGCTGCAGATCTGTCTGGTGATGTTCAGATTGAACCTTTTGAATCCTATACCAAGATCAAACAAAAGACAGGAGAATTCTAATGACTGGTTACCTAGTACAGTTGAATGGTATTGAAGAAGACTACTTTAATCAACCGATTGAAGCAGGCCAGACTAGTTTTCCTTGTGTATTCTTCTGGCCTACTTTGTTTCAAGAACTCTATGATGATACAGAAGCCAAATTAATTATGTCTATCAAAGATACTCCTTGTGTAATGAATCGTACCTCTATTAACTGGGATGTGTATAGTTACATGACATATCAACAACTAGCTTTGCAAATAGAATTGCAGCAGTGGAATGATCATCTTTGGCCTATTAATTGGTTGAAAGGCAATTTGCAATATGAAGCAGAGATGTGGTATACTCATGTATATAAGCCTGCAAAAGAAAAGTTAGAGGAATATGCTTTGCATCTATTTTGGAATGTCTTAATTACTCAGGATGATGCTCAATTTGCAGCTCGACTAATGCCTAAAGGCGTTATACCTGTTAACAATGCCTTCATTCAGGTACAGACTGACTTAGATTATATAGGTCGAAATAATTTATCAGCAGTACAATTATTGGTGGTCTTTAGATGATTACTAATATAGCGGCTTTTGACCGTTGGATAGAAGTAATGTTTGTTGCACCTCGCATTAAAGAAAAGCGTCCTGCAAGAGATCTGTTTGGTCATATTATTCCAGGTAAGTACGATGTTGTATTAGATTCTGATACTTCTAAAGGTGCCGAAATTGTTCAATGGATACCTCCTAGTGCAGGACCTAAACCAGATATCAATATACAGATGCGTATGTTACCAGGTTTTATGGTACATGATGTTAGCTTAACTTTAACCAATGCTTATCTATCTCTAGATCTTCATAGATTTGAATATGTACGTGTTCGTGCAGGTTATAAACAAAAAGGATCTTGGACTAGTCAAGCTGAATTTGATCTACCAATCTTTAGTTCATTTGTAGAGTCTCCTAATCCAAATGGCACTACAGTTTTTAAATGCGTATCAGCAGGCTATCTTAAAGATGTAAACGATCCTACCAAATTGAGTATGCGCGGTTTGGTCAAGCAACCTTATATCGTAGACTTTTATGACAACAATGTGAACGTATATCGCTTCATAACTACTATCTGTGATGCTCTTGGTGTAGACGATCAAGCTACACCTAATCTTCCATATGACTTTTTAAAAATGAATGTTGCTTTGAGTAAAGGTAGACACTACGCAGCTACAGGTTATGAAGTCTTTGAGTGGCTACAGCGAGAGCTTACTTCGCTCAGCCAACAATATAATGCTGGTCGAGCGGGTTATAATTTACCTGTAGTATGTCAACTGTATCAGAATGTTTTTACTGCTTTCCTACCTGGATTCAGTAGCAAACTAAATGCACCCGAATTAAACTTTATCACCTCAGCAACTTTTCAGGGTGCTGTACTTGTTGTTGAAGGACCTTGGAATCCTATCGTACGTCCTGGTAATATCTTTAGACTTAGTACCAAGTACTTCAGAGGTAATCCTACACCAGATACCGCGCTCAATGCTTTTAAAGACCCTAATGATTTCTATCGAGTCATCACACTAGAGTTAAACTTCTCTACTAATGGTTCTACCAATAATATGAAGATTATGGCTGTAGCTGCTTCTAGAGATATTACAGAGGTATCGGTAGAGAACCTAAATAACTTGATGGCTATAGAACAGATTGAAACAGTGTTACAAGATTCTTCAGAGCTTAAACGTATAGACTTTGGTACTCCTGAGAATTATCAAAAAGAGTTAACAGATGCCTTCTTGTCATTCTATAAAAAACTTCCCGCTTCATATGATTATGTAGTTCGTGAGGGTGATACTATACTTAATATAGCTAATTACTTTTACGGCAATGGTATATACACGGGTCGTGAATCTGTTAAGATAGAGGACGATAATCCTAAAGTTAAAGCGTGGATAGCAGCTCAGAAGGATAAGTATAAGGATAAATTATCTTATGTAGATGTAGAAGAAGTTTATGGCTTTTATTTCTGGCCTCTAATTATTGTAGCTTCCTATGGTAAAACTTTAGAGAATTATCCTATTAAGCCTGAAGAATGGCCCAATCCCGATAACGCTGATATCTTAGGCACTGTACTAGAAGTAGGTAAAAAGATAGCTATACCTGGTGTTAGTGGAGCTAAAGTACCTCCTGATATTAAAGTAAAACCCCCTGATTGGAAATCTACTTTTGATCCAGCAAACTTGAGCGAAGATCTAGCTGACTTATTTAAGATGATGTATACTCGTATTAAAGAAACTGTAGGTGATTATTCAGATGTCAGTGAATATACAGCTCAATATAGTGCGGTGTATACTCTTATGAAAGGTGAGGTGTTAAAGTGAATACGTCTTCTGATATAGCTACCGCATATATAAGACCTGGTATCCCTGTTGAAACAGAACGTATGCTCAATTTCTATACCTTTCTAGATATAGGTTCCATAACAAAGATTTATCAAGAGTCTTATGGCATATATGTAGATGCTGTTACCAATGAATTAATTGGTAGAGACCGACGTATGTATAGGCATATCGAATTGTTTGGTATAGGTTCTAGTGCTGCAGGATGTGTTGCAGATCCAAATCCGAACGATCGTGTACTCATTCTTGTTCCGCGAAGTTCACTTATCAGTATACGACGTGGAGGCACAGCTCCTGGAGCAACTCATTACGGAGAGACTAACGCCAAAGCCTTATCTATATCTTCTTTAATTGGTCTAGGTGGAGCAATACAACTTGGGCGTAATGGTACAGTCAGTATGCGTAGTGGTGGTAGCTCTTTTGCAGTATCACCTTCAGGTCAGGTAAGTATAGCTCAGCAGAACTATCAGGAGAGTCGTTATCAAGATGGACACTTTTATATCAATTGGTTGGATAAGCATCTAGAACTAGGTAACACAGACGGCTCATGGGTACGTCTGACAAGAGATGGAGATAGATGGCATAAGTATGAAGCCTATACAATTGCCGGTGATTTTGAATGGGGTTACTTTGGTTTTGAAGATGCTAATAACAGTGCAAAATCCGACTTTTCTAGTTTCAATAAGTACCTAATTTCAGTTAAATTAAAAGCTGATGGTTCAAGAATTACTACTTGGAAGACTTCTGATGATAAAATCGTAAGAACCCTCACGGAAAAGAATGATGGTTCTTCGATTGATGAAAGAACTGACGGCAGTAATCCTACATTCAAGGAGGAGATAAAAGCAGATGGATCTGTTAAGATCAATGTAGCAGACACTAAATGTGTTACTGAAATTAAAGCAGATGGTTCTACCACAATTAAAGTAGATACTGATAAATGTGTCGTAGAGTTAGATAAAACAGGTATGATCAACATTACAGCTAATGGTGGAAATATGACTCTCGATGCTAAAACTGGTAAAGTCATATTAAAGAATACAGCTGGCAGCAATCTCAAAACTGTACTAGAGGATATTGTTACACAAATAATTACCTCGACTAAAGCTATAGTTACAATTGGTAGTCCTGCCATGCATGCAGTAGATCCAGGAAGTCAAACAGCTCTAAGTACGACTGAAACAGCTCTCAAAACAGAGATAGGTTTATTGTTAGGGTAGTGTATGCCAATAGGTAGTGATATAGTTGATATCTTTAAGGCAATGCAACCTCCTCCATCCGATCCAGTTAAAGATGATACCTGGATGATGGATACATTTGTTGACAAACTTAAGGAGTGGGGAGAGACATCTATTTGGTCGGCTCCAATTGTTGCTGGAGCTGTATCTGGAGGTAACTTTACAGGTACTGGAGCTGGAGGTACTATAGATCTTAGTGAAAAAGTAGATGGTGTAAAAGCAGATTTACACGCTATGTGCGATGACATGTGGGCTGCTAGAACTTCTGCTCCTGTTTCTCCAACACAATCAGGAGGAGCTTGGGCTGATGCTGTAGACAAGTTGTTTAAAGATGCGGAGGTTAGTTTTCAAACAATTACAGGTACTGTAACTCCACCTCCTCCAGCAACACCTTTTCCCATGGCAGGACCTGGAAAAGGTAAATGTGTTACAGCTGCAGGTATAGCAGCTCTGAAAGTTGCTTTTATAGCGGCTATGTCTTTACAGGATGATACAGCAATGGGACAAGCTATGGGCTTGGCTCTGATGGCTTATTTTCCAACAATGATAGCTACTATTAATGGTGAAGGATCAATCATGGGAGCTTCAGGTACTGCTGCACCAATGGGTCCACCGGCTTAAATATCTAACATTGAAGGTCCTAACTAGAGAGGAGTATAATAAGGTATGATTGATCCGTTGATTGTTGTTAATCCAGATTTGACCATGGACCTGGTGTTTCGTGCAGGACGTTTAGTTACTGTACCTACACCTTTTGCGCGTAATACACAGCTTCAACGAGCCTCTGTTTGTACAATACAGGAAACAGCTACTATACCAGGCGATAAAGAACGAGGTACTAATTGGGGTCAATTTTTAACCAAAGGTCAAACTCTAGTGGATATAGATAACAGCATCAAACAACAAATGAATGAGAATACAGATCAGACTATGCTAGGAGATACAATACAGCCTGTATATATTCCTACAGATACTAACTCGATAAGAGTTATTCTTGTTTCACCGGAGGATATAAATGTTACAAGTTGAAGGTCGTGAGTTTTTTATCAATACACCAGAAGAAAATACTCTCTCTTTGGTTACGTGGATAAACGACTACTGTATTCAAAACAATGTCCTCGATGTAGATGGTGAGATACTTCAAATAGAAGTTAATACAGCTAATCCTTTCTACTTACTTCTCTATGGTTTAGGCTATCGTGAATCTATCATCCAACAACTTCTTTACAGTCTTGGTTGCAACAGTTCAATAGCTTCTAGTAGTGAAAATCAATTACGTCAATTGATGCAACTTGGTCGTATATATCAGAGACCTGCTACTCAAGCAACTATGCTTACACTTATCACTGCAGCTAATACTGGTACTTGTGTTGTTGATACAAACAATACTATATCTACTCAATTTGGTGGTAACAGTCTTACTTGGACTCCTTGCTTCCATTTAGAGATACCTCCTGGACATACTCGTACGATGATCTTTACAGCTGATAAAGGTGGTCGAGTTATTTTACCTATTAATGCAGTCGAATTAATCTTTGATACAGAGCCTATTAATTTTGCTTCTATAGAACAGCAAGCAGATGTTAGCAATGGTTCTGAAGGAGAGACTCTAGCTGAGACTAGAGAGCGATTTATGCTTTCTACAGAGCATCTATCTTATATTGAACGATGTCAGCAGAATATGCAGAATCTTCCTGGCCTATCTTTTGCTCGTGTTTGGTTTAACTACAGCAACTTGGCTGGAGCTTACTACGATGACATTTTTGTTGAAGCACGTCATGCTTTACTTATCATTCAAGGTTACAACGAGAACATAGGACAGGTGTATGTTACCAATATTGCTTGGCCTACACAAACTCCTGACCCGTCTTTAGGTTATGCAACTGCTTCTCAAACGTATACGCAGAATAATGGACAGGTATTCGAAATAACCTGGATTGCACCTAAACAAAGGCATGTTTATATTCGTGTAAGACCAGCTGTAGATCCTTCACAACAAAATATCAACGACATTAAAAACTGTTTGTTGAGGTATTCTTTACAGAAAGGTATCAATGCTACTATTACAGAGCGTGAAATTTTTGCTGCTCTTGAAGCAGCTGGTCTTGGTACATTAGTAGCTGGTGTTGCAGTATCTCTAGATCCTATACTTATAAGTGATACTGCTACAGTTGCAGATGGTACCTTTAGTGTGCAAGTTGGTCAGGCACAGGTACCTGTTATTGATCCTGAAGATGTTGCAGTGGAGTTGTTAGCATGAGAATACCTGATGTTCCTTGGTACTGGCGACAACTTAGTGGACCTACCATAACTAATCTAATGAAAGCTATATCTACTCATAGAAAAGAAGAATGGGAAGATATAATGAATCATTATGATAAAGATGTATGGAATCTTGATACTTGTTCTGAAGAGGAATTACTTAATATAGCTCGTATTCTTGGTATACCTAGACCAATGCTGTGGAATACGGATGATCCTGCTTGGGAACAATATTTACGTTTTGCTATGTACAATGATGCGTCAACAAGCTTGATAGGTTTGGGTTCTCTACAACCAGGTGATAGAGCGGTAGTAGGTATTCCAGGTGAAGGTGGTTGGTTAAGTTCTTCCAGCTATACTATATTAGATGCCTTACCTTACGTGCCTTTAAAGTTATCAATGTTCCGTATTTTTGTTAAGTCATTTGTACAGAGTGCAGGTGAAATAGGCTCTCTTGTTTTACTTGATGATATTATCTATAACTTTCAAACTACTGTTAGTCCTAGTTATACTTATCAGATAACTCCTGGACCTAGTATTGGTGGAGAAGTATTCGCAGAACAAATATTGGTTGATATATCGTATCCAGTAGGTCTAGCTGACGAGGTTGTCTCTGAGCTGATTGCTACTATGGATGCTATAACAAGGTTATGGAGACCTAATATCTTAATTCAATTAGTGGTGCATCAGATTGTAGCACCGTAAGGAGTTTGTATGACTTTGAATAAGTATGATGCTTTGTGGCCCTTGAATGAAAAGGGTTCGGTAGTAGCTGCTGATATGGAAACAGCTGCTAAAGTTTTAGCCTTGAAGAAAGGTTCGGATCCGAATCTTATTCAGATTGTGGAGCAGGGAATTGAAGTTGATATGCCACCGATGTATGTTACTTTCACGACTGAAGTACTTCCTCCACAAGCTGCGGCTTCTGGCTGCGCTGCTTATCCAACTGCTCATACATTGCATGAAGGTGACAAGCAGATCTTTACTGCTGTGGTGGCACCAGGCTGGATTTTCTCGAAATGGCAAATTGAGGGCATTGACGCAGGAACTAATGAAGAAGAAATTCTTACAATTCCTGCAGCCAATGCACCTATCAAAATTCAGGCTCTCTTTACAACTTAGAATGCAATATCTTCAGGCTCTTCATCAAGCGGCAGAGGACTCAAAGGAGAACTCTGCTGCTGAGCTTGAGAAGCCTTTAACAACTGTAACGACTTAACTTGAATAGTATGCTTACTTCGCACTTCATTTGTAATCTTGTCGGTCCATTTGTCCTGCTGAAGTTCACCTGCTATACAAACTTGTTGTCCTTTTAATAAATAAGGAGCAAGATTGTTTACGGATTTAGAGAAGTAAACACAGTCTATAAAGTTTGACTTCTCATACTCTCCATAACCAGTCGTCCAAGCTATAGTAAATGATACAAACGATGTACCATTATTCGTTACCTTCAATACAGCTTCTTTAGTCAGCCGACCGACAATTGTCACATTGCTGATGTCCATGACCTACCTCCTGTGGATTATTTCTCTCTACTACTGCTATAACAGGCATATGTGTAGGTGCAGCTGCATGCCCCTCTACAACAATGTGAGCTGTCTCACCAAACCATTTGATTGCTTCAGAGATTACAGCTTCTAATGCGCTCTCGATAGATCGATGCTGGCCTGACATATCTCTGATCCACTGATCTACCTCTGTGTAGTCTGGATACTTATCGAAGTGATCTGCCATGACAATAAAATTGATCAGGTAGTGATCCTGACCAATTGAGCAGAACAATGAGATTGGACGAGGCTCCAATCGAACCATGCGAATACCTTGTAGATTTTCCATTACGCTTTTCCTCCTGCATATGGACATTGTTTTTGTCGGAGCACTAACTCTTGCTTCCACGAGTACCTGCTTGTAAGACCCTTAATGTCTTTTACATAACATCGGTTGCTTTGACCTTTGTAACGACACTTGTCGCCACACACTACTTTGAACTTCATCCTCTGCCTCCCTTGAAAATATCCTTTACTGACGTGCCTATATAGGCGAAGTCAGATACAGGTACAATATTATTTGGATAATGTTTCATTACCCATAAACCTGCTATACAATCATCAAATGCAATTAACGTTAAAGCAGGATGTCTTGTTGCCGAAGATTTATAGTGCATTAAAGCCCAAGCTTGTTGTCCAGGTCGCCAAGATACTCTAACCTCTTTCTGAGGCATATTATATTTAGTTCGCTTAAACTCTATCCACACATCTCCTTCTGGAGTTGTTACAACTGTATCAGGTATGCCAACTTGAGTGTTGCCACTCTCAATCTCAGTTACCTGATAACCTAATCTACGTATATAAGCTACAGCATCTTGTTTGAAAGCTGCTTCATTTTTATATAGTTTCATGGTTTTCTTCTTTTACTGTAACAGTTTTTACAGCGATCAAAATAGGCTGCATAAAGCCAAGAAGGACACATATTATTTTGACACTCAATTCCACCACTCATCGGGCGTGTCCAAGATTGTTCCGTTCTTGTAGAATTGGTCACCCCAGAGTCGTTCTGGGATGTTTGTTTCTGTAACGACTTCATATAACCACCTCCCTCCAGTTAATTCATCTATATCTGGATCTAGTTTGCCTGGATATACTCCTAAGGTTTTGACAATTTGTACCCGCATATGAACCCTCCTCATACCAAACGATCCATCTGTCACCCCACCATTTAGCGTCAACAATGATAGGGTATTGTTCAGACAATTGCCAGCTACATACCCAATCTGTGGGTATCTCTACACACTTTATCCTGTCCATCGTCTATCTGCTGCCTCCTTTATTTGTTTCCAATCTTGCTCAGCGAACCAGGCTAATTGTTCAAGCCACTCTTCATCAATCCAAAATGAATCTGAATGAAGATTCTCTCCTCCATCGCTAATATAGGTAGATAGTATTTGTATAGCAAGGTCTTGGTAACCAGCATACTTAGGCCGTTTCTTGTGCGAAACACTTCCAAGTGTCGGTGTCGCATTGACCCCAATTGAGTCCAATTTCTTTATCCACCCTTATAGGAACTTTTAATTTAAATGTGTTAGTCATACACTCCGCCATATACTCAGCTGCTTGATACCCCTCCCTTGTTTTAGGTATGCTAAATAAAGCCTCATCGTGGATCCATCCATGAACTTTCAATACATCAAATACACCTGCTTTCCATGCTTTTAGCTGTCCTTCTTTTAGAATATCTGAACATGACCCTTGGACAAGGTAGTTAACGAGTTTGTAAGCTTCTCGAACGTCTTGTTCTTGTCCTTTACCATAGCTGATACCGTCCAATCGTTGTCGTCGTCCTCCCAACGTACGAACGTAACCTCTTCGAATAGCAGTATTTTGTATATCTCGAGTAGTCCTTTTAATAAACGGAGCATTAGAGAAGACTTTATCCAGAATAGCCTTAGTTTCTTCCAAAGGTTTATGAAGACGTTCACTTAATCCTCCTGCACCAAGTCCATATACTGAACCAAAGTTAATCATCTTAGCATCCATGCGTTGATCTTTTGTTGTCCAGCCCATGATATCCATCACAATCTGATGATAGTCTGTTAGACCATCGCGAATCTTTTGTCTAGCTTCTTCTGCTCCTTGTCCACTCGCAAAGTGAATAAAAGTTATATACTCAATTTGTTTGTAGTCAAACGCACCAAGATAACAATCTTCTTCAGGAACAAAGATTCCTCGAATCATATGTCCGAACTTGGCCTCTCTACCACTAACTTGTTGAAGGTTAGGATCCTGACAACTGAACCTTCCGGTCTTAGTTCCAGCACCGTCTCGTTTGGTCGGGTAAAATGTCGGGTGAAGACGTCCTTTAGTTCTGTATTCGACGATTGCTCCATCAACAAACTTTGTAATCGCTGTATCCAGTCTTCGTCCGTAATACAAAAGGTACGGCAACTTATGGGTCCATGTTTCTTCATCTGTATAATTCTCCAAATCTTTGCAATATCCTTCAAGTACACCTTCAGCCAAACTTACCATACCAGTCTTTGTTTTAGGTGCACTTAAACCTGCCATAGTCCATAAAGGTCCTAATACTGAAGGTGCTCTTAAACTATTACAACCAAATTGTCTCTGCAATCTCTTCATGATTGCTTCTAACTCATTATTCAAATACTCTGAAGCTGCTACTCGAGCACTACTATCTATACGAATACCGTTTTGTTTAACTTGCATCAAAACTGGATAGAACTCTACCTCTCTCTGATTAGCTTCTATCAAGTCTTGTTGTTCTAATAACAGTTGTTGATGGTTGAATAATTCATAAGTTGCTTTGCAATCCTGTAAACAGTATTTAGCTACAATATCTCGTGGTATATCTTTCAGATGTTCTACTGCTTTACCTTTGCCACCATGACTCTTCCACCATTCCTCAATTGTTTCACCTTTATTCTTACCTTCTATACCGATTCGTTTAGCACATGTATCTAAGTCATAATGTTGCTGATATGCATCTAACAAGAATGCTCTTGTCATAGTATCTTCACAAGGTCCTTTGACATCTATATTGGCCCAATGCATTAACCAATCCAAATCATATACACCATTATGGAATACTTTAACCATAGTTGGATCTGTTAATATAGCCTCAACATCAGGATCATCCCAATCAAGATAATCATTGGCTCTCATCTCAGGGCTATACATCCCTACTCCGAGAATTTCTCCTTCGCGACGTATAGCTCCTGCACCTCTGTCTTTCAAACCAGGATCGTCTGTCTCAATATCAACTGCAATTACTGGCATATTAGAATCCAAATATCTTAAGTGTTATCTCTCCAAGAGAGTTACCAATGTCACCAAGAGTGTTACCAAGATCTTTTAGATCATGATCCATTCGCTGCCGAAACTCTAATCCTGACTGCATCTGCATTCGCTGAGTCATGTCTGCCATCTTGAGATCGTTCGCGAAATCAAGTTCGTCTGCCATCTTACCAAAGTGAAACTCATCTAAATAACCCATAATATCCTCCATTAAGTTAGGGCCCACTAGCAGGGCCCTATAGTTACTTTACTGCTGGTTCATAACCATCACAAATTCCACCAGCATCTACATCTGCACCTGAACGTCGATCACACATTTTGTCTTCCCATTCATTTAAGTATGAATGCTGACAATTGAAGCAACACTTTTCAGGAAGCCTATAGTTTGGCAAAGTTTGTGTAGCTGAACTCATCCAAAGATTCCTTTTGATTCAGAGGGTTCATACTCTTCACCAATCTTCTTGAGGTACTGTACAATACCATAGGATACTGGATACCAAATAATCTCTATAACAAGTTTAGAGATCACACCAGTAATGATTGTTGCCAAAGCTACTTTAGTAGGAAGATGGAATACAAAGCATAAACCACCAATAACAAAGATGCTGCTGTCAATCCATTCACCAACAATAGATGAACCCAAAGCTCTAATTAGATAGAATTTCTTGCTGCTATTTAATTTACGCAAGCCTTGAAACACCAGATCGTTAACCCAGTCACCAAGTTGAGCTGCACACAAGGAAGCTAATACAATTGCCCAGCTCTGTGTTGCCAGAGGTTTTAAAGCAGGATCACCACTAAGCAGATAGATAATAACACAGGTAACAATCATGACTACATTACCTGCTGTCATCAACCAACTTACTTTTCTAGATGCTCTATAACCATAGACTTCTGATACTATATCACTAATGATGTATACCAAGGGAAATACCAGGAAGCCTGGTGTAATACTAAGAAAGCCTATACTGAAAGGTGCTGCTATTGTTGACAGGATATTGGCTAATACTGCACCAAGGACAGATATCGACGCGAGAATTGTAAATAAGAAAGTTCTTTTCACAGTTCTAACTCCTCTTCGTTTGTTGTCTCGTCTTCAGTAGCATCGGTAACGATAGTAAAAGGAGTATTATAGACTTCAATATACTTATTGTCGCCTGTAACTATCCTTAAAGCATCCATACCAGTGCCCACTAAAGCAATGATGTCAACGACATCATTTTTCCCTACTATGGCTTCTTCTTTGCCTGTAGGAAGAAAAATCTCAGCTCTGATCGCTTTCATTTGGCCCTCCCTTGTTTGGATCGTTTATTATATGTTGATCAAACCAAGTCAACATCATAGCGTTAGCTAGTATATGTCCACTATGAAGACAACTTGATTCAGGATCACGTAATTGACCTTCGGCTCTAGCACTAAAGTGTCTTAACAAAGCTGCTTCTATTCGCGAAGGATCCAATTTCTGCCAATTTCTATCTGCATACTTTTTTGCACCTTGAGTTAGAATACGAGCAAGCTCTCTCATTGGTCCCCACTCAATAAGATCCATTCGCAGCTTCATCTCATCATACTTAACTCCTGCTCGTTCTTCGAACTCTAGTTCAGGTTCACTAACCATCTGTAGCTTTCGATCTTTCCATATCTTATCAATTTCGTGAGTAAGACCTGTTGGTAAATGTATACTAGAAGACCAAAAGTTATCTCCCCAATACAAATCACCTTCATAACCTGCAGTTAATGCATCAATTTTAATCATATCACCAGATACCATATTATTATAGCACTCTGGTCTCAGTTTCAAACTCATTACAACCTCCCTAAAAATGGATAACTATTTTTGGTCTGAGGAAGAACAATAGTAAGACCAGTCTTTGTTCTTGTTACTCCTACATACCAAACCCTATGCTCTGAGTCTTCATCAACTTCCATACTCTTTTGTGTCTTTTTGCTCATATCAGTTAGCAATACTACCTGATCTGCTTCACCTCCTTTTACACCGTGAATAGATGATAAAGTTATTCGCGAAGGATCTTTATGTAAGTTTCCATTTGCTACTAACATATGATAATAAGAGTAGTTTTCAGCCTTCTCATCAGGTTTCTGAGTATACCAGTCACTAGGTATACTACTAACTCCTTTTATATTATAAGGTAGACCAGCAAGTTGAAGTAAGTCTTCGTAGTGCGATAACAAATAATTGTTTCGAGCCAACATGTAGTATGTTGAGTTCTCGTCTAACTCCAATTCAGCCAAACTATTAATATGTTCAATCGTTGAGTCTTTAGTTAAGCCATCATACTCTTTCTTAACTCGATTGCGTATCAGTTTGGTTACTTTGTTAGCTGCCTGAACCATCTTCTTAGACAATCTATATGATTGTCCTAATGTTTCAGTTGTACCACTTAAATTAAGAAACACGTCAACATCTCCACCAGCCCAAGTATATACAGCCTGATCATCATCACCTGCGATGTATGTCTTTTCAACATCTTTGAATGCTTGCATACATACACGCCACTGAAGAGATGTTAAATCTTGAGCTTCATCAATAATCGCGACTTTTACAGGCTGTATAATTTGTTTATGCAAATACAACTCTAACAAGTCGTTAAAATCCAAGTAACCAAATGTCTTTCTATACTGATTATACAGCTTTAGAAACTGTACAAACTTGGTATTATTGATTTCACCTGACATTTTATCAAACTGCTTTCTATTGTTTCTATAGAGATGATCTAATCCAATATAATCATCATCTGTAAAAGATAAACCTTCCTCCATGTTAATGTAGCCTTTCAAAGCAAAGCCACTCTTACGACCGAAGTCCTCATACTTATAACGATTCATCATCTGTCCTGTAGTTGCTCCAAGTGCCTGAAAACACATACTATGAATTGTTCGGAAGTGTGGAAAACGTTTAGTCTCTATGCCTGTTGCTTGTGATAACCTTGCCTGTACTTCCAGCGTTGCTTTCTTACTAAATGTTACGTAAGCTATCTCTTCAGGTTTAAAGCCTTCATCAAGAGTATACTGAAGAATTTTCAATAATCGTGTAGTCTTACCCGTACCAGCAGGACCGTAGATTATATGTATGTTATTCATTGTCCTCTCTTTCAAGCATACGAACAATACGATGAAGATCATCTTCAGCTATCTTCAACAAGTACAAGACGTCTTCCTTCTTTTGTTGATTGGCAGCAATTTCTATCATAGCTATTACCGCTTGAATGCGTTCATTCATTTTCTACCTCTCCTTAAATTCCATTCTGTTATTACATTGTTGGCATGCTCGATACTTCTTGCTGGTATCTGCTTCCTAACAAATGCTCCATAGCCACAGTTATATATTATAACTGCTTGCCATTCATTTACATCTGGTAATATAAGAAACGCTCGAAAGTGTTTCAATCCTACATAGGTGTTATCATAAGGATTACGCCAATCAAACTTCCACGGCTTATCCCAGTACCATTTAACAAAGTCATCGATGTACTTATTGTTAAGCTGAAGTAATCCTAGATCTTTACTACCATCTTTATTAGTTGCACTAACTGCATAAGCATCAAGTTGTGGATTCTCTGCTTTCGCTAGACTCTGAGCTAGTATCGGATCCACTCCCACTTCTGTCGCTACTGATAGTATCAGAATCATTAACCATTCCATCGACTACCCCTCTCATATCGAAACAATAGTTACACCACCACCAGAGACACTTCTTATAAGGATCTCCTTCGTGCCAACTTCTTACACAAACCTTTACTTTCTTAACTCCCTCCAAACCATTTTGAATGTATACCTCTTTGAGGAAGACACAATTAGTAAACATCGCCTTCTTCCTCTCTGTCTCTAAAGTCTATAACCATATCTTGCTCTGGTTGTTTTGATAAACTATCATATGATAAAGCCCAGTATTCACCATACGGTTGTGCACCAAGTTGTTGTATCTTTACTTGGATCTCTAGATCTGTATATCCCCTGAAATTTCTAGTTCCCCTAAGATATTGTATATAAGCAGCAGTCGAGAAAATCCACCTTGAATTCTTTTTGTCTTCAAATGTTCTTCCCATGTCCAAGCCAGTATCGTCCTCTCCATTGCGTCGATTGTAAAAGAAGCCAATTGTTCCACGCAACCACTCTGATCCTGTACCAAAACTTCCCGCAAGATTTTCTACCTTCTTTATTGTTCTATTTGCTAAAGATCTATTCAAGATCTTTTTCCAAGAGGCTTCAGGAACTGTTCTAGGAACTTTTCCTAAGTCTCTCAAACAAAGAACTTGAAACTTCTCTTGATGTAATAATTCTACCTCTGAATAGAAGTACATATCTACACCATTTACATTCCATCTATAGTGAGGAGGATCTGTCATGATCATCTCCATATCACTATATTCAAAACCTGTATTACGTTTGCTCTCTATACCATATTCTGTCTGTCTACAAATCGCTTTGTTACAATATAATAAAGCTGAACATTTATAGAAGTACGTCTTCTTGTGAACACTAGACAGAACAGTTTGTTCCAATCTTTGTTCATCAATAGGAATATCTAGAGCATCGTTTAACTCTTTGATATGAGTCTCTATATCCTCTGACTCATCTTTTGTTCTCCAATATACAGCAGCTGAGAATAAGAAGTTGTTTCTATACCCCTCTGGTATATTCAGTAAAGCTGAACCAGCCTTGATACAAGGCGGTGCATCCCAATATGGAATCTGAATATACCTTCCACAGTGTTGCTTATAATCTAAACGAACTTGATCTACTGCTATAACAAATTCATCTGCTGTTCTTGTTTCAAACTTCTCATCCAGCATCTGTTGTGTATTACCAAAGTACGGAAGATTAACCCAACTATAAAATTGGTTGCCCTCTCTTACAGATTTCTGCGCAGGATATATCTCAGTCTTATCACTCAAACCAAAGAATGGAATGTATCCACTCAGTAATTCGATCAATCTATCTGGTGTAGTTCCATCCAAAATAAAAATAAAGATGTGTAATCCTTTAGATTTGCTGAAAGTTGCTATGAGTGGCATGTTCCTTATTTTGATGGCTCTACATATTAGCTTAAAGTGTTCATGTGCTTCTGGACTATAATTATCAATATCTAAACACCCCCAATAAGCTAGACCTTGTTCATCAATTGGCATTATACCAATCGATTGATCACCATTTAGATGCCTTTCAAAATCTGCTGCTGTAGGAGGTCGATGAATCAATTGATGCTTTGCTCGGAGCTTACCTCTTTCATCCAAGGTCCCTTCATTTATGGCAGCTGTTCCATAGCCTCTATTGCTGCCTCTAAATATATCAGGAAACCTCCGATAAGCGTGAGTTATAGACATCTAGCCTCCCTTCTTGGTCCCCGAAAGAATCGGACTTTCGTAGTTGCTGGTTGGGGTGCACAACTAGTACCAACTAGGACCTACGGGCCTCCGAAGAGGCCCAATGTTTTTAATACTCTGTTTCCGTAGCGTCAGCAACATCATGCTCAACAGGAGCGGCAATCAATGCTCTATTCTGAGCTTGGGCAGGAAGAACTGCATCGTTATACAGCGTATCGTTAATCCATCCCACTTGCTTGATTCCACCTCTGAAAGAGTAATACTCTTTACCAGCACGACTTACATCATCACCAGCTGTAATTTCCCAAATAGCCACAAATGGACCAGGAGCAGGTTTTCCAGAAGGCAACCGTAAGAATCTCATCTGGGTATTCCAGTTCTTGAGATTCCTCATGTTACCAGGAGTTGATGCATAGATCATAAAACCTGTCTCAGGATGTTCAGGAAGTACCAACTGATACAACCACGTTTCCACGATTTTGTTCTTGGTGGCGACACTAGTCATCCCTTTGAAAGGATCACCAATAACTTCGATCGATCCGGGTTCATACCTACCCACTTTACGACCGCTGTCTGGTTCCACCTCTGTCCAACAGACCTTAAAGCCACAGACTACAACCCTTACCGACTCACCATAATCTTCACGAGTGACCGTGTTGATAAAGTGTTTCGGAGGAGCCATAGACTTCACCTCTTTCGGCGATGATTCTTGGACCAGATAAAGATAGGGAATACCTAAAGCTGAGGTTCCCATCTCCTCGAATCCACCACCTGCGACGCTGTCAAGGAACTCCGTTGATCCAAGACCCTCTTCGTCTTTCGTCTTTGCCATCTTCTTTTCTCCTTCGCTTCTCGCCTTTAGTATAGGTTCGGAGCTACGTATTTTAAGCCTCTATACAGAGGTTTATTACACCCGTTCAATAGTTCTAACAAGTTTGTTCCACTCATTATAATCATCTTCATGCCATAGATGTGGCATATCGAAGAAATTCTCTTCTTCAAGAAGACTCTTACCTTTGTCAGGATAAACAAAAGGCATAGGTGTATCTTGTTCTATATGTCTATAGGGAAGAGCACTATCGATATAAACTCTAGTTGCTGAACAAGATAGTCGAGCCAAGATAAATCCATCTGCTAAGTGTTGCATACCTAAGAAATGTACTATATCCCAAAGCTGTAAATCATCTCCATGAGTTTTAGCAAAACCAAGACGATCAGGAGCATACTTACTTATACAAGGTACAAATCGTCGACCCATGCCTTTTTGCTGAATTTGATATCTCATCTTCAGATAGCAACTATCGTAAGCTGCAGCATCTTCACCCTGAGGAATAAAGCCAAATAAGACTTTCTCAGGAAACTGACTGAGCTTATCAAAAACTGCATAGAACTTATCTAAGGTATCTATACTATTGCCTATAGTATCAGGTAAACAAACTACAGTAGGCATAAGTTCATTACAGATTGTAATCAGAGTATCTAAATTGACTTGACTACCTTCAGCTGCTCCATTATCTAGAATACAATACTCTCGCAGCATTCGTGTATTTAGATAATAATCTTTGTACTTTTGACTCTTCATATACTGCTGAGCCAGCACCATTTGACATCCTGTTCCAAGATCTGATAATGCATCATCTGGAACAATTGGACAAAATTTCACACCCACCATTCGACCTCCCTATTCAATTGTACATTCGTCTACCGCTACAAAATGTACATACTTCGGAATTTCACCTAACTCCATTGTAGCAGGTGAACCATCTGCACCAATCTGACCTTTCAACCAAGCTTTCAGACTGTTCGTGTTCACCTCTGTCAGCTCTTCGAAAGGTATCTTGGCTTCTTGCAATTTAACTATATCTTGTTGAATGACTCTGGCTTCTTGTTTAACAAGTTGAGTACCTCCAACCTTTCGTAACCAATCTGCTAATGCAGCTTTGTCACCTGCATTCTTATTTGGTGAACAATGATACTTGGTCTCTACTTTAACCTGAGTTCCATCAGTCAGTGTAAGAGCACTAAGTCCATTCATCCTAAACAAGTTAGGAAGATAAGTACACCTATAATCGTTGTACTCTTTTTCAGCAATCTTATACTCCATTTCAGCTTTAGCAAACTTAGCATACAGTTCAGATAACTTTGCCGCTTGTTTCTGAACATCTGCTAATACGTTTGTTTGTGGTTGAAGAGTATCTAGAAAGGTTGTCTCTTCATTCATTGGTTAGCCTCCTTAGAATTTTTAGGTACAGGATAATAGTAGTTTAACATCTTTACTAATAAAGAGTCAACTATTTTCGCGAAAAATCTTTTCAAGCGATTCTTACTTATTAGCGCATTATAGTTTAAGTTACGCCAACGTCGTAATTTGGCTTCCCAGTACGGTATGTTATGGTAATACATTATGACCACACTACTAAAGCTGAAGAGTCATCATCTTCTTGAACACAGATAGATCGCAGAACTTCAAACCAATTGTGGCAAGCATCGTCTATTTGGTTAGCGATTTCTTTGGCAATTTGTTCACAACTACGGCTACCGTAATCTATAATGCCTACAGGATCTAGGAAATCACAGTACTTCGAAAGTAAGTCGCGAACGGTATAAAACTCTAACTCTCGATCATCGTCTTGTACTTCTAAACACACTTCAATATTAAACACATGATAGTGTTTGTTTCGCAGAAACTGAACCATGCTTGGTGCATTAGGCCACATATGAAGACCATGTGTTTGAAAAGGAACTGTAATGTATGTCTTAATCATTTTCTCATACCCCCTAAAAATAAACCAATCTGTAAGCCTAAGCTAAGGCAACCAATACTCATAGCTAGAAGAATTAAATCAGCTTGACTCATACATAACCCTCCTGTGCATAAACAATGTCTTCCTCTTTGATAAAAGAGTCTAAATCTACAGCTCTAATATAATCAGCTATAGCTTGTTTCTGTCTCAAAGCTGCAACCAACTTCATATCCACAGTTTCATCCATTATATAGTCTACATACCTACAAGGAAATTTCTGACCAATCCTGTATATACGACCTTCCATCTGAATTCTATCTTCTAATGAATAAGTGTTAGAATAGAACAAGATGTTGTGACTATTCTGCAAATTGAATCCTCTACTCATTACTCTGACGTTACAAACAAGTACTTCAATCTTACCTTGTTGAAACTGCTCTACAGTACCTACCTTCTTCCAACCAGTCTGCAAACCTGTTTTATATTTGTGTTCACAACAATTGAAGATCATATCAGCTTCACAAGTAAACCTAGTGGATACTATCAAAGGTTTAGGTGTTTCTTCTATATCTTGTAACAATGCCTCTAACTTGGGATTCTTTGCAAACCATGTTATCTCTCTTGATGGCAATATATCTACTTCACCCTCTTCGTCTTCTATTTCAGGTGCAGAAGAAATAAAGCCCGATGTAATCTGTTGAAGTCTCATATAAGCTGTCATCTTATTCTTTGCATCTGTTAACTTACCACTGTACTCAGCAAGGTAATGATCTTGCATCTCTCTATATACTCGTGCTTGTTCATCTTCCATTGTCAACAATCTTCTATCTCTAATTTGAGGCTCCATATCTTCAACCTCTTCAAGAGCTTTGAACATACCAATCTCTCTCAGCTTTGCTTTTAACGCATTAAAATGTCTATATGCAACTTCAAACTGTGATTGAGATCGAACAATTGAGTAGACTTCAAGAGGAACATGAACTACAATATCACCCCATATAATATTCTGAGCATCTTCGTATCGTGGTTTCTCATGTATTTGTTCCCATAAACTAGATGTCAGTAAAAGTGGAGTCATTCCACCGCCTGACTGTAAGAAACAACATATCCCGTAGTAGTTTTGAAAAGCCCAGTAAGACTTTCCCCAGAAT